>SDBV01000251.1_pt1 | contig 74427 bp, 63 predicted proteins | sample 2277081 | NCBI WGS metagenome assembly SDBV01 (sample SAMN10402039, study PRJNA504765) | marine sediment metagenome | isolation source: marine sediment core GS10_PC15, 223 cmbsf | place: Arctic Ocean: Southern Knipovich Ridge | collected 2010
CCGCCCATCGTAACCAGAATGTCGGGCGGGGCTTTAGAAGAACCGCTCCTTGAAACGCCGCCGAACGCCGGGTCAATCAGCGCGTAATTTGTTCCGGCCAGGATTTTGCCCCTGAAATCCCCATAGCGAGAAGGGTCTGCGGAGGGGTTGTGGTTTATTACCATGTCCGCATGGCAATAGTGGGAGTAAACGTCGTCGAGCGCTATCACGGTGTTCCCGGCGTCCTTCAGGGCCGCGCGGTAGGCATCGTCCACCCCGTATGAGTCGAGGACGGTTACGGAAGAGCCAAGACTCCCCACATAAGTTAAATGTTCCTTGACTGTTTCCCGCGAGGCCGACGCTTCAACAATCTTGTATGTAAAACCCTGCGCGTCAAGAAAACTCTCGACAGCACCGTCCGCGTTCGCGCTTAAAAAGAAAATTTCGTGCCCAAGCTCTTTAAGTGCTTTGCCAAGAACCGCGCAGCGCTTAAGGTGGCCGAAACCGATTTTTTTTGAGCCGTCGGCCCTGAGTACGATTTTTTTGTTATCCGGCACTTAGCTTTTTTTCCCCGTGGAGTTTTCGCTCTCATGCGCTCCGGCGCGCGTAAGGTAGGCGTGAATGAATTCCATCAGTTCGCCGTCCAGCACCTTGTCTACGTTTCCCGTTTCCACCCGCGTACGCAGGTCTTTTATCATGCGGTAGGGGTGAAGAACGTACGAGCGTATCTGGCTGCCCCATTCGATAGATTTTTTGCCGCTTTGAAGCGATGATATTTGCTCTTCCTTTTTGCGCCTTTCAAGTTCAAACAGCCGCCCCCTTAGCACCTTCATGGCGCTTGCGCGGTTTTTGTGTTGCGATCTTTCGGCCTGGCATTGAACAACCGTTCCCGTCGGCATATGGGTTATCCTCACCGCGGAATCAGTTACGTTTACATGCTGGCCGCCGGCGCCGGACGATCGGTAGGTGTCTATTTTCAGATCAGCTTCGTTTATATCCACATCGACGTTTTCGTCCAGTTCCGGAAAGACAAAGACCGACGCGAACGAAGTGTGCCGCCGTTTGTTGGTATCGAAAGGGGATATCCTTACCAGCCGGTGAACGCCTATTTCAGCCTTCAGGTAACCGTATGCGTAGTCCCCGTTTACGGTAACGGTAACGCTTTTTATTCCGGCCTCGTCGCCCGGCTGATAATCCACGATGGAGGTCTTGTACCCATGCTTTTCGGCGAAGCGGAGGTACATTCTCATCATCATCTGGGCCCAGTCCTGCGATTCGGTGCCGCCCGCCCCCGGGTTGATCGTTAAGATTGCGTTGCCGCGGTCGTATTCGCCGGAAAGGATGAGTTTTACTTCAAGGGCGTCAATGCCGGTCGCCAGCAGGTCGATCTCTTTGTCCACCCCGCTTATGACTTCGGCATCGTTTTCCTCGCGGGCAAGTTCGAACAGTTCCTTAGCGTCGGATATTTTGGAGTCTGCTTTCCGCCAATCGTTCACAAGGGACGAAAGCCGCGCTTTTTGCTTTAGAACTTTTTGGGCGCTTTCGGGGTTGTCCCAAAAGGCGGGATCGTTAGCCTGCTCTTCTAATTCCGCTATCTGTTTTTCTTTATTGTCGAGGTCAAAGAAAACCTCTCAGCCTTTGAACCCGTGCGGCGAGACCGTCAAGAAGCTGAAAGATTTCTTCATGGGATCGTTCCATAATATTAAGCTCCTGCGGTTTTCTTGAGCGCCTTTTTATATTTTTTCATCACCTCTTCGTTGGACTTTATAAGGTCGGTGATGTGACGCAGCGCTCCGTTGTAGATGTTTTCCTGCATTAAATAGATAACGGCCTGGCCGGCGACAGTTGTAATACCCTTGATGGCAGGCAGGCGTAGCTTTTTGCTCATTACCTGTTTGACAACCTTGCCGACTTCCTTGTCGGTGAAAAGTTCCGAATCTTTGTACATGTAAGTGCATTTAACGTAATCACGCTCCTTGATTTCGTTTACGTTGGTCGAACGGATAATATTTTCCATTTTCACGTCAATCGGTTTTTTCTTGCCTTTTGCATTCATAAGGTCTCTTACGTTTTTGAAATATTTTTCGTTGAGTCCCTTTTTGGGGAGTATTTCCTGGGGTATTTTGGAGCTTATTTCAAAATGCACGCCGCCCTGAACGAGTTTAGCCTCGCTTAATTCATAAGTGATTCCGTTGGTAAAGAACCGGTCTTCCTTTTTGGGCTTGTACTGTTCGCACATCTCTTTTCGCAACTCGTCTATCGAATCGTTAATAGCCCTATAGAAAATCTTATCCTTTAAATTTCCCAAGAAACCTCCAACGTCTTTATATTCAGATAGTTATTTTTACGCGAGACACACAATTCCCATCGGAAAGGTAGCAAATCTTTAGAATTAAGTCAACTCTTTTTGTAGTATAACAACTGGGCATGAATATTTATCAAAAGGGTTCAAGGGTGTTGGGGCTGGATTTCGGCGCCAAAAGGATAGGGGTGGCGGTAAGCGATCTTCTGGGCCTGACCGCCCAGGGACTGTGCGTGCTCGAGCGCAAGGGAAAGAAAAAAGATGTTCCGGCAATAATGCGGATAATTGAAGACAACGAAATTTACCTGATAGTCATCGGCCTCCCGAAAGGGCTCGGCGGAGGAAGGGGTACCCTGCAAAACGAGGTGGAAAATTTCGGCAAGCTCTTGGAAGCGGAAACGGGAGTTTCAGTTGAATATTACGATGAAAGGTTTACGACGGTTCAGGCCGAAAAGGTATTGATCAGCGCCAACGTTTCAAGAAAAAAAAGGGGGCGTGTGATCGACAAGATGGCGGCGCAACTAATACTTCAAGGCTGGCTTGATACACATCCTAAAAAAAACGGGTAATGCAGTGTGGTGCATTTAATCCGGCGCTACTTTTCCGCGGCCGTTCCGCTTCCGGTCTAATGCGTTGAGCAACCTTTTGCGTATCCTCAACGCATCCGGAGTTACTTCCGCAAGTTCGTCGTCGTTGAGATATTCAAGCGTCTGCTCCAGCGACATACGCCTGGGCGGCGCAAGCTTTATCATGTCGTCGGCGGACGAGGTGCGCATATTAGTGAGCTTTTTACCTTTACAGATGTTCACCACAAGGTCCACGGTGCGGCTGTTTTCGCCTACCACCATACCTTCGTACACCTCCGTACCGGGATCGATGAAGAGCGCGCCCCGATCCGACAGCTTATCCATCGCGTAAGCCGATGCGGTTCCTTTCTCCTGGCTGATAAGGACGCCGTTTATGCGGGCGGGAATGACCCCGGCCCACGGGATGTACCTGTGAAACGTATGGTTGATGACCGCAGAACCCCTTGTCTCGGTCTGAAGGTCTCCGTGCATGCCCAGCAGTCCGCGGGCGGGAATTGTGAATTCCATTCTCGTCCTTCCGTCGGGCATGGACGCCATGTTTTTGAGTTCCCCTTTTTTCCTTCCGAACTTTTCTATAACCTTGCCGCCATAAATATCGTCCACATCGACGATAACGAACTCCTCGGGCTCCATCAGTTTTCCGTCCACTTCCTTGGTAACGACTTCCGGCCTGGAAACCGAGAGTTCGTATCCCTCGCGCCGCATCGTCTCTATCAGGATGGAAAGGTGCAATTCACCACGCCCCGACACCTTGAACGAATCGTGTTTGGCGCTCTTTTCAACCTTCAGCGCAAGGTTGCTTTTCAGCTCCCTTTCGAGCCTATCGCCTAGTTGGCGTCCGGTAAGCTTATTGCCGGAGCGCCCCGAAAAGGGGGATGTGTTTATGGAAAAATTCATCGAAATGGTCGGCTCGTCAATGACGACGGTTGGCAGGGGTTCGGGCATTTCGACGTCAGCCAGGGTTTCCCCTATTTCCAGTTCTTTGCACCCGGCGATCACCGCTATATCGCCAGCCTCTACAAGATCGACTTCGTTTTTTCCGAGACCGTTGAAGGCGTACAGCTTTACAACCGGAGTTTTTATAATATCGCCGTTAAGGTTTATGCGCGCGATCTCCTGCCCCACGGCGACGCACCCTCGGTTTATCTTACCGACAGCCAGCCTGCCAAGATAATCGCTGTATTCGGCGGATGTGATAAGCATCTGGAAAGGCCCGCCAAGTTCGGCATTCGGCGGGTCGACCTTTTCGATGATGGAATCGAGAAGGGGGGCCATGTCTTTTCCGTCAACTTCGCTGTCAAGCGAGGAGACTCCGTTTTTTGCGGATGCGTAAACTACATGGAAATCAAGTTGCTTGTCATTTGCGCCCAGCGAAGTGAAGAGGTCGAATATGCTGTCCAAAACCTCGTCGCACCTCGCATCGGGCCTGTCTATCTTGTTTATCACGACCATCGGCGCAAGGCCCAGCGCCATCGCTTTCCTTAGCACAAACTTTGTCTGCGGCATCGGGCCTTCCACCGCATCTACCAGCAACAGGGCCCCGTCCACCATTTTTAGAATCCGTTCCACTTCACCGCCGAAATCGGAATGGCCGGGCGTATCGACTATATTAATTTTCACGCCTTTCCAGTTTATGGCGGCATTCTTTGAAAATATCGTGATGCCCCTCTCGCGCTCCAGGGCGTTGGAGTCCAACACGCGTTCCGCCACAGTCTGGTTGGCGCGGAATGTTCCCGATTGCTTGAAAAGCGCGTCAACAAGCGTGGTTTTACCGTGGTCAACGTGCGCAATTACACAGATATTCCTGAAATTTTGTCTTTTATCCATCATGTTTAAAAATAACCGTAGATTATAGCACTTCGCGCCGGTTCGTGTAAGGGGTATTTAGCGGTTATTCTCCCGGCGCGGCATTTAACAGCACTAATCCCGTTCCTTTGTCCGCAGGCGCTTCGAGTAGTTTTCCCTTAAACGCCTGGCCCTGTCACCGCCGGTTTCGTCCAAAAAGACGCCCATGCGCTTCAGTTCGTCAAAGGGAATATAACTGTCGCGCTTACCAATGTCCAATGGCAGCGAATAGCCCCCGATGTCCTTAAGAGGCGGCATCTTAATGGAGAATATTAAATCCAGCGACCTTTCGGGAAGCTTTCCAAGGATTTTGGAAAACGTGCTGAAGAAAGTAATAAGGAAACTCGCCATCGGATCTTTTAGGGTCTTGTTGTAGTACGTGATTTCGACCAGGTTATCGCAACGCCGCAGGCAGTCAATATTTTTGAAGTACGGGTCACGTTTGTCCATATCCCGCGCATTCTGGCGGAAGCGCCGGTAACGGGTTGATTGCCATATTTCCTTTATGGAGTTCGTTAAAAGGTTTCCCATCGGATAACCGTTCCCGACGCAGCAGGGAATAACGTCGCCGTTCGGGTAGATAATCAGGAAAGACCAACCGATAGTGCACGCGATATTTTCTATAACGTCGTGGTCGTAACTTACATCCCCTTCGTACTCCACGCGCCCGGTGAATTGCGGAAGGTCGACGAAAAGCATTTCAGAATCGCCCCGTTTCATCATTTTTACAACGGATGAATCGAGGTTGTATTCCGCCATTATTTCGGCAAGTTCTTTTTTCTGTTCCTCGGATAGCGCAAGACTTTCCGTTCCGCCGGTTACCACGTCAGCCGGCGTAAACCGCATTTTGTTGGCTCCCACCTCGAACCCGAAATCGATCATTTTACCGATAGTGCGGTAGTTGCGGTTAAAAATCACATTATTGATAGAAATTTCCGGTTTGGCGACGCCGAGGCGTTCTTTGATATTTTTTATTTCCATTAAAGTTCTTTTAACTTTCTCAAACGTCTTTTCGCTGAAGCCCGGATGCGTTTTGACGTATGTTTGCGCATCGCCCGCCCAGATACTGCAGGTAAGGTGGTCCACCCCCAGTTCGACGAGCCTTTTTACATCCGAACCTTTCAGGGGAATGAGGTTCGTATATACCGAGCATGAAAGCCCCCGTTTTTTTATGCGTTCGATTATCTCGAAAATATCGGGGTGTAAAAATGGTTCACCGCCGCCCGAAAAGGCTATTTCTTCCGTGCCTAGTTCCGCCAGTCCGTCCACCGCTTTCAGGAAAATATCTTTCGGCAGATATGAATCTTTCGGGGGCAGGTCTCCCTTGTTAAGTGGGGAGTATCTCCAGCACGCTAGACAACGCGCGTTGCAGTTCAATGTCGGGTATATTTCCACCTTGCGCGGGCCTGTATACACGTTTCCGTCTTTCATTCCCTGCGCCATTCTGAAGAGCTTGTAGTAGGTAGAGGGGCCGGTATTGCGAGATACGACGGGGATAAGGCGGATTGCCTCGTTAAGAATGTTAAAGCGTCCGGCAAATTTTTTGAATAAACTCATTTTTTATCCGCCGGTTCGTGTGACGGGTATTTAGCGGTTATTCTCCCGGCGCGACATCGGAAGTTTCGCTTTCTGTTTTATTTTCACCCGTTTTATTTTCAATAGAAACGGCTCCGCTTCCGGCCTCCAAGCTTTCCTCCGCTTTTTCGGGAGGCCTGTTTTCCGGCGAGATTGCCGCGCTCATGTGCCTGATGAGAGTTCCCAACATACCTTTCATCTCGTCCCGTTTCACGATGTGATCCACAAAACCTTTTTCCAAAAGGAACTCGGCGCGCTGGAAGCCTTCGGGGAGTTTCTGTTTTATGGTCTGCTCGATTACTCTCGGCCCGGCAAAGCAGATAAGCGCGTTCGGCTCCGCAAGAATTACATCGCCCAGCATCGCGAATGAAGCCGTAACGCCCCCCGCCGTTGGATGAGCCAGTATAGAAACGTACGGCAGGCCCGCTTCGCCCAACATACCGATGGACGCGGCTGTCTTTGCCATCTGCATAAGCGAGTACATCCCTTCCTGCATCCTCGCGCCGCCGGAACAAGAAACGGAAATCAGCGGGCGTTTATGCTCTATCGCGCGATCGGCGGCACGGGCTATCTTTTCGCCCACAACCGAGCCCATACTTCCGCCGAGGAACGAAAACTCGAAAGAGCACATCTCCACCGCCCAGCCGCCCAGCCTGCCGCTTCCGCAAACGATGGCTTCCATCGCGTCGGTATTTTTTTGCGCCGACTTTATGCGGTCCTTGTACTTTTTATTGTCGCGGAATTTAAGCGGGTCGGTAGAGACCAGCCCGGCGTCTTTTTCCTCGAACGTGCCTTCGTCGATCAATAGGTTAATACGCATCCGGGCAGGGAGCGTGTGATGCTTGTCGCACTTGGGGCACACCATGAAGGTCTTTTCAAAATCGGACTTGTAAATAGTCTCCCCGCAGCCTTCGCACTTGACAAAAAGACCGTCGGGGATACTGCGCTTCTCGGCGCTTTTGCCGATAGGCTCCTTCTTACGGCTGAACCAAGTCACCGCCTAAGCTCCTTTTCCGCCAGGGCGCGGTTTGTGGCGTTAAGGTATGCCCTGGCGCTGGCCTCAATCGTATCGGTGGACGCGCTTTTGCCGCGCACCTGCCAGCCCTTTTTGAATTCCACTTGAACGATAACCTCGCCCACGGCGTCCTTGTCGCCCGTAACCGACCTTACGGAATAGTTGAGCAGCCTGCCCTTGAATCCCGTTATGCGGTCGATGGCGTTGTAGATGGCGTCTATCGGCCCGTCGCCCGTGCTAGTTTCGGTAATGATCTTCTTTTCCTTTTTCAGCCTGACCGTCGCCGTGGGCACCGTCTGGTTGCCCGTGGTCGTGTGGAAGTAAACCATCTCGTAAGTGACGCGGCGCGGCGCTATCTCGTCGCCCACCATCGCTTCAATGTCTTCATCGAATATTTCCTTCTTCTTGTCCGCAAGGGCCTTGAAGCGCACAAACGCAGAGTTAAGCTGTTCCTTGTCGAGCTTGAAGCCGAGATCGGAAAGGCGCTTGCCGAAAGCGTGCCTGCCGGAGTGCTTGCCCAACACCATCCGGTTGGTCCGCAGGCCGACAGATTTTGGCGTCATTATCTCATACGTCTCGCGATGCTTCAGCACACCGTCCTGGTGAATGCCCGATTCGTGCGCGAAGGCGTTTCGGCCGACAATCGCCTTGTTGGGCTGTACGGCCACGCCGGTGATAGCGGTAAGGAGCTTGCTCGTCTTGTGGATTTCCTGCGTCTTGGTTTTGGTGGTCGTGTTGAAAATATCTTTGCGCGTTCTTATTGCCATCACCACTTCTTCCAGTGATGCGTTTCCGGCACGTTCACCTATCCCATTGATGGTGCACTCTATCTGGCGCGCGCCGTTCTGCACGGCGGCCAGCGAGTTGGACACCGCAAGGCCGAGATCGTTGTGGCAGTGTACGCTTACTACGGCCTTTTTGATGTTAGGCGTGTTTTCCATTATTCCGGTGATCAGCTCTCCGAACTCCGTCGGTATCGCGTAGCCGACAGTATCGGGAATATTCACCGTCGTCGCGCCTGCTTCGATTGCGGCTTCGAGTATTTCATAAAGGAACACGGGGTCGGAGCGCGTCGCGTCCATGCACGAAAACTCCACGTCCTTTGCAAAGCGTTTTGAAAGTTTTACCGCCTTTACCGCCATGACGATAACCTGCGCTTTGGTCTTTCGCATCTGGTACTTGATGTGTATGTCCGACGTGCTGATGAATGTGTGTATGCGCTTTTTCTTTGCCGGCTTCAAGGCGTCGCGGCACCTGAGGATATCGGGCTCCAGCGCGCGGGCGAGGCCGCATATCACTGGCCCTTTCACCTTTTTGGCTATCGCATTTACGGCCTGGAAGTCGCCCTCGCTGGCGATGGGAAAACCCGCCTCTATAACGTCCACCTTCAAGGCAGCGAGCTGGTGCGCGAGCTGGAGCTTTTCGTCGATGTTCATTGAAAAACCGGGCGACTGCTCGCCGTCGCGCATTGTCGTATCGAAAATGACTATATTCTTCGCCATGTCATGTTCTCCTTAGCATTTTTTTAATGATAAACGATTTAGGCCCGGAATTCATAACGTTTGCAAATCTGGGAAAGCTGTCGTGTTTCGCTTCGTTCCTCCCTTCGTCCCTCAGGACAGGCAGGACAGGCGACAAGCTCAACATGACAGCTTATTGTCATCCTGAGCCTGTCGAAGGGCGACAATAAGCATGAATTCCGGCGCTTATAGTTGACGGGTACGGGGAGCCTGACCTGATTTTACTTGGAAACCGAGCCAAACTCCCCCGGTAGGGCGAGTAAAAGACCCGACAGGCGCAAATCGGACGCGTGGCGCGTTTGGGTCGCCGCGTCTTTCCGTTTTGCTTTCATAACTTCTAAATTATACATGAAAGGGGACGGGATGCAAAAGGGCGGGGTTGCAGGCACAGACATACTACACGACAGATCCGACAATTTAATCATCGTAATAATTTCTGTTTGATATGTATATATAAAAATAGCCCAAGAAAAATACGAGAGCCATTCCGATTACGATAACTTTAAAGAATGTATCCCCCTCGTTTGCCGCCGTAATGGAAAAACCGAAATAAATTAACGCACCGCAAAACAATAACCAAATCAAAAAACCCCAAAAACCGCCCATTTTTCTTTGACGCTTTTTTTCTTTTTCCCATTCGTAATCGATTTCCTGCGGTTCATCGAGTTTGTGCAATAACCGTATTGCCGCTTCAACATCTTTTTTTATCGTATAGAGCGCAAATTCCTGGGGCTGAATCGCCTCCCAGCCCCCTTCGAAATATATCTCGGCTTCTATATGGTGGGCTTTTAGAAATCCCTGCTTTAGCTGGGCGTCAATGTGATCGTATACAGTAACCAAGTGCACAAGATCGTCTTGGTCTTTCCAACTCATTGCATATCTGCTCCCTGGATATTAAGGGATTATACAATAACTATTACCTTACCGAAAGGCTGCTTCGCAAACTGGGTTCCGGAAATGACGCACCATTTACGGCTTTGCCGTTAGAATCACCATTCTGGCCTCGCAGAGGTTCTCGCCCCCGCTTGTGGGGGTGGCAGGCAGCACCCGCCCCCGGCTGTTTCTCCCCTCGACTACGCCGGGACAGGCAGGCGAGGGCGCCTGAGCTACTACTCGCAGACACGATTGTCTGTCACCTTTAGGTGGTCTGCGTTACCGTTCGCACCTTATCGCAACGATATATGCGAATACAAAAGCGTAAAGCGCCAGCGGCATAAGGCGGCAACCATTCTACAAATCACAAACCCCTCAATGGCTGACAACTATGGACAAATTTCTTGACCGACGGATGATTTTTTATACGCGGCCTTTTTTTACCTCTCTTATCTCCCTGTAAAGCAATGGTTTAAATTTGGCACAACCGTTGCACTTTATATGAGACAGGAGACAACTTAGCATTCCAGTAAGTTATTTCCTCCTCTCTACCCCATGGGGTGAGTACGCCCACTACTCACCCCACACTTTTTTCTCTAGCATTATTTCTTAATGGATTGCTTAACAGGCTGCTTTTTCAGTAGCCTTTTATACACCTACGGAATATAAAAATCGTCCTGCCAGTCGAGAAACCTCACAGAGCGTCCGCCGGTTTTTAGGAGCACGGCCTTTATGGTGTGAACCAATGGGCCGTCCCCGAACCGGCCCGTGGATCTAACCGTGAATACGTTGGAGGCGGAAACGGTGTCGAAATACCCTTTTTCCTCTCGCGCATCCAGGATTTTTAAAATATCGCTTTCCGGCAGGCCCATGGCCGTTAGCGCAACTATGGAGGCGGTATTTTTATTTATGTTTCCAGCGGCGTGCACGGTCAGGTGGGGTTCAAGCGCCCGGTAAATGTTTTCGGTAATTCCTTTAACCTTTTTAAGTTCGCTAAGGATGTAGAAATCCGCATTCTTGGCGTGGTACGGGGAAGTCAGCGACCCGTAATATTCATCTTCCGCGCCGCTTACGCGATGGAGGTCGTCTGCGTCCACCCAGTCGGCAATGGAATCTACAATCGTATCCAGGTTTTCAAAGCCGTCCGTGAAAACGATGGAAAGCAGCAACCGCAGCTTAACGGGGTTTCTTGCCAATCTGTTAATGTTCAGCTTTGCGTTTTCGTCGGCGATTTCGTACGAAACCAGCCCGTCGCCCAGCGGGATATCTATTCGCGGGGAAAACTTTGGGGGATTGTCATCGTCTCCCGCTTTTGCGAACCTTATCTGGCCTTCCTCGTAATAGTAATGGTAGTTGGAGTCGCCCATTATTTCATTGGCGGCCATCTGGATACCCGCTTTTGCAAGGAAATATGCCTGCCTGTCTTCGGTAAAGTTATGCACCGCGCCCAGATCGCTTCGCGCGCTTACGACGAGTTCAGACGCCAGCACTACCATAAGCACAAGGAGCCACATGACGATTATCAGCGCCATTCCACGGAAGTTATTAAGGTTTTTCATAACTCCTTTTCGGTCTCCGTTTTTTTTATTTCCGCGTTAATGGTAAGCGGCGCTAAAAGTTCGGGCCATACGAATTCGTCCTTGCCGTTTTCAACCTCAATACGCACCCTTACGGCCTTTGGAAGTTCGTCCGGTATTTTTTCATCGCCTTCCAGTGTGTAATCGACCGTGTCCGTCCAAATGTATTTTTCATCGCCTTCCTCCGCGTCTTCCTCCGCTACGGGGTTCGGCATGTAGTATTCAAAGCTCAGGGACTGTGTCGTTCCCTTTGCCATTTCCATTTCGAGTCCCTCAAATTTTTCGTGTCCATCCAACTTTTCGAGTCCCTCCAATTCTTCGAGCGGACTTCGCGGATCGAAATAGCTTTCCCTAAAAACGATGCTTTTGCCGGACGGATCAAAGGCAATCGACTGGAGGAAGAGTCCCGCGTCTTCCCCCGCCGTGTGCAGTCGCGGCGTATTGGTAACGAAAACAATCGACGACGGCGTTCCGGCGAAGGCGGGTAATTTTTTGTTTTTCTTTTTGTCAAACGTGTACGCCTTTTTGCCGTTTTTAAGCTGGCGCACGATTAAAGTCATGGCCTCCGTGGTTCCGTAGTGATCTTCCATGCGCTTTTCGCCCGCCTCCCACGCCCTGATAGACAGCCCGAACCCGCCGGAAAGGATGGCAACCATTGCCGCCAGGAGGGTGATCGCCACCAGCATTTCAAGGAGGGTAAATCCTTTCTGGCTCTTTAACATCACTCCCACCCTGCCTCGACGTTTTCCTCGACCAAGGTCTTTAGCGTGACAAGGCCGAGCGACTTCGCTTTGCCTCCCTCGTCCCACGAAACGGATACTTCCACCCGGTAAGTGTTAATAACGTCTTCCAAGTCCTTCGTTTCGACCTCTTCCGCCTCGATTCTTCCTATCGGTGTTTCGTATTTTTGAATGCCGGATTCCCACGAAAAAGCGGGGTTGTTTGCGAATGTTCCCCCGCCCGCGCCGGGTTCGAAGTTTTGGTCGAAAAGGATTTCCGTCATTTTCTGTTCGGAAAGTATCGCGGCCCGCGCATATTTTTCCGAAACGGTTATCGAATGGAGCGTGCCGCCGAAAAGACGGAAAAGGCCGGTGAATGCCACCGCCAGTACGGTAACGGCCACTAGTATTTCAAGGAGCGTAAATCCTTCACCGCCAGTCTTGGCTTTTTTTGCGGAACGCACGGCGCTTATCACAACCTGTCCTCCGCCTCGGTTGCCGGATATACCTTTGGTTTGCCGGAAAGGGGGTCGAGCGTAATCACGTATCCTTTTTCATCATCGTGGCTTTTGCTATCGCGCGGTGTGACGTAAAGAACGCCGCCGGTTGCCGTTCCGCGCGGGCTGAACTCGGCATGATAGATTTCCTCGCCCGCGATTGTTTCATTCTCCGTCCATACCTTGACGGTATCCGACAACCTTATCGGCGGGGCTATTTTTTGCGTTTCACCGCTATCGTTGTCCTGCGCGCCCTCTTTTGAGGGAGTTCCCCTTATGGCAAAGACGGTCATCTTTTTCCTGTCGATAACAAGCGTTACCGCTTTTTTCCCCGCAATGGCGTGCGTCTTTGCGCTTCGCATCGCGGCGGCGATTTTTTTGGCGGAAGTCTTCACCTCGGCGCGTTCGAGCGATCCCAAAAAACGCGGCACGCCGATAGACGCTATAAGGCCGATAAGAACCATCACTATGACCATCTCAAGCAACGTAAAGCCGCGTTCGCCGATTCCCGCGCGCCGGTCTTTTCCGTAAAGATTCATCAGGCCTATTTTAATCTGCTTTGCGGGTTATTTCCCAATCAGTAGTAGATACCGGGACTGCCTACGTTAGAGAGACCTCAAACGTCCAGATCGAATCCGGCGGAGTTTTCCGTAATGAACCTGAAACGCGCGCTGGCATCCTTGCCCATAAGGTCCTTGAAGACGGTTTCGGTTTCGGTTTCGTCCACCAGCTCCACCCTTAAAAGCCTCCGTTTGCTTTTGTCCATCGTCGTTTCCTTGAGCATCTTTACAGGCATCTCGCCCAGCCCTTTAAAGCGGAATACCTCCGTTTTGCGGTTTTTGTGTTTTTTGAGAATCTTGTCTTTCCCCGCGTCGTCGGCGGCGTAGAATGTCTCGCTACCCATCACGATCTTGTAAAGGGGCGGCAAGCTAAGGTAAATGTGGCCGTTTTCGATGAGCGGTTTCATGAAGCGGAAGAAGAAGGTTAAAAGGAGAGCGCTTATGTGCGCGCCGTCCACGTCGGCGTCCGTCATTATTATCACCTTTCCGTAGCGCAGCTTTTCAAGTTTGAACTCCGCGCCGATCCCCGTGCCGATGCTTAAGGAAAGCGATTTCAGCTCCTCATTGCCTTTCAGCTTGGCTTCGGCGGCGTTTTCGACGTTGAGTATTTTTCCGCGAAGGGGAAGGACCGCCTGCGTTTTGCGGTCGCGCGCCTGCTTGCTGGAGCCGCCCGCCGAGTCGCCTTCCACTATGAAGAGTTCGGAATCGTCCGGGCTGGTTGAGGAGCAGTCCGCCAGCTTTCCGGGAAGGGTCAGGCGGTGCGATATGCTCGACTTGCGCTGCACCTCCTCCCGCGCCGCGCGCGATGCCATCCGCGCCTTTGCCGCAAGCTCCACGCGGGATACGAGGGCGTCCGCCGCCGTCGGGTTTTCAAGGAGCCATTTTTCAAAAGCGGGGCGCAGGACGTTTTCCACCATACCCGACACCTCGGGGTTGTTAAGCTTTTCCTTGGTCTGCCCCTGGAACTGCGGGTTGCCGACCAGCACCGATATGATGGCCGTAAGCCCTTCCTTTACGTCGTCCACCGTGATGGGGTCCGCTTTGCCCTTGGTTCCCGTGGTTGAAGCGCGGCGTTCGGCGGTGTCGCGCACCGTTTTTGCCAGCGCCTGGCGAAGCCCCGCTTCGTGCGTGCCGCCGTCGACGGTGTATATCGAATTGCAATAAGATTCTATGCGCGTTTCGGTTTTTTCCGTCCACTGCAGGGCGACCTCGCAGTGGAAATCGTTATCGTATTTGAAGTAGAACGGTTCGGGAAGGATGCCTTTTTTCGCGCCCAACTGGGCGGCGATGTAGTCCATTATTCCGTTTTCGTATCGGTAGCTCCGGTTTTCCTTCGTGCGCTCGTCGGTTACGGTCAGCGACAGCCCTGCGTTGATGAATGCCTTCGTCTCGGCGCGCGCGCAGATGTTTTTGAAGTTGAACTTGGGGCCTTTGAATATCTTGCCGTCGGGCATGAAGGTAATTGTGGTTCCTCTTTTACGGACGGCGCGGCCTTTTTTTATTTTTCCTTTGGGCTTGCCGCGCGAGAACGACTGCTTCCATTCGTGGCCGCCACGGTAGACCGTTACGTCCACTTTCTCGGAAAGTGCGTTGACCACCGATATTCCGACGCCGTGCAAGCCGCCGCTGGAGGAATAATTTTTCGTGTTGAACTTTCCGCCGGCGTGAAGTGTGGTCATAACGATTTCCAGCGCGCTTTTTTTGAATTTTTTGTGCTTGTCAACGGGAATGCCGCGCCCGTCGTCGGTTACGGTCATAGAACCGTCCTTATGGATGGAAATGTCGATGTTTTTGCAATGTCCGTTTATGGCCTCGTCAACCGAGTTATCGACGACCTCCCAAACGAGGTGGTGCAGTCCGGTGGAATCGGTGCCGCCGATGTACATTCCGGGCCGCACGCGCACCGGTTCCAAACCTTCTAGTACCGTTATATCTTTTGCGGTGTATTGTTCAGGCATTAGCGGCTTTATGCTACGATAGTTGGGATTATATCTTTATAATTCAATAAACTAAACTTCACTTTACCCATGTTTTTTTTCGGGTGTATGTGGCTGGTAAACGAATCTGGGCGACCCTATTTTTCGTTTAACCTTCGCCTTTAGCATGTTCACAATAATATATACGAAAAAAAACAAAATAGAAATATTCAAAATCCAAAAACCTCAATTCGGGTCGCGCGTTTTGATCTTATCGGTTACGTCCACAAAGTCGTAGATATGCATATCATCCACATGGGCAAAACTCCTGTCGGGCAAAAGCTCGTAATCCGAATTGAAATAAGTGTTAAAAAGTACTTTGAAGGTATTGACAGGCGTGATAGTCGGGTAGAGATTCTCCTTCCCTCTTCCGGGAAAATAGTAGGCATTTATAATTCCCACCTTGTGCCTGAGTTCTGTAACCGTGGCTTCCTCCTTCCAGTTAAATGAAGAAATCCGGTTAATATACCTGTACGGATAAGGGCCTTCGTCGGATTGCAAAATAATGATCGGCGGAACTTCGGATTTTGAAAGTATGGTATCCACGAGTTTTTCCAGCCGGTCGTTCAAATACATTAACTGCCGGATGTAATTCTCGGGTTCGTTTCTTAATTCGACCAGTTTGGCCGGAATGTACCTTCCCCGTTCGTCGAAAACGTAAGGGGGGTGGGGAATAAGCATGTGGGCGAAAACAAAAACGGGCGCTTTCCTTTCCGTTGCGGGGATTTCCATAAGTTTTTTAAATTTGAAATTAACCCTCTTCCACTGAAGCCTGCGGTTGCGGTCACGCTCTTTAAATACCAGCCTGGAAATCAGACTGTGTAGTAGGGTTGTTTCGAATAGGGTAACATCGAATTCACTCATATAAAAAAAAGGCTGCAGGTTTATGTTTTCGTCTGCGTACCGGTTTTTCATGGTGGGTCCCCACCAGCTTCCGAAATGGATAAAATCGTATCCCCTCGACTTGAGGAAACGCCATACCTCGTAATTTTGCAGCATCTCATATAGCGGCCTCCAGTCATTCGAGTCCTTGCCGATTACTTCCGACAGGAAATTTACGTAGTTCATGTTCAGGGAAGAGGCAAGGGAATGGGCGGTTTTTAGGTAGTTCGAGAAACTTTCATCGGCCACATAAAAACCCTTTGATCTTAAAAACTCCAGGAAATGTGTGTTGTCATATCCGTATATATTCTTAAGCGTATTGTTGTTGCCGTATCTGTCCAGGATAATGTAATAGATATCGGGAGTTCTTATGTTTTCATTAGTTTGGGCGTTTGCCGTCGTCTTTTGCGCCATTGCCGTCTTATGCATTTGCCTTGCTTCTTCCAGCCCCCGCCTTGTTTCCAGTTCATACGAGACGACCTTTACAAGATTTATAAGGACAAGAAAGGATGCTATAAGGTTCATTCCCTTTGTAAGCCCTGCCATGTTGTTGCGCGTCCTGTAAACGGCGAGCGCCGTAAATGAAAAAACCGCCGCCCATAATGCGTAAAGGTAGGCCGGAAATTCTTCCCTTGATAAACCTGCCCCGGCCAAAAATGAGGATATGTGACCGAAGGAAAATACAAGCACCAGCGATACGGAGGCAACGACCCCGGCCTTTAAAAAGTTTCCGTAAATGAACCGGAAAATAAGCAGGAAAAACACCGCCAGTAAAATAAAAAACGACGCCGATAAAAACGTAACGGAAAAAGACCCTATCTCGCCTTGTGAATGGGCATACAGGTAAATAACGGGATAAACGGCGAAAAGTAGGGGATGGATTACGGGCGGCGCTTTCATCCCGTTTCTTCTTGAACGTCCGGTCTTATATTAATTAACCAGCACCCTATTGAATGCGGTAATTTCGTCGAGATACATTCAAACATTAATCCACACATGGGATCCCGGCCTATTTGTAGAATAACCGTAACTTTTTGTCATCCCTGTACCGTTATTCCCATCAGCTTTTTGCGCGGGCCGCCGTAAACCCTTCCGGCGGAGGCGCGTTTTCCCGTTTCCATTGCCGAGACTTTTGTTATGATATCCCGTCCCGATGCGAATACGAACCTCAGCGAATCTTTTTTGTCGACGTTCTTTGCCGAGATTATCCGTTCGCCTTTTTTAATTTTTATCAGCTTCACGCCCGATCCCGGGCCGGAGAGGAGCGGTACTTCTTTTAGCCTTAACAAAAGTCCTTTGCCGCCGTTATGCGCCGTATAGATAAGTGGCTTTTCTAAATGCAAAACGTCTATTACCGCGTCGTCCCCCTTTACGTTGGCGTACCTTTTTCCCGCTTTCGTGGTCTGCCTTATGGAGCTTGCGGCGAAACGTACCCCTTGCCCGTTTTCGGTTATCGCCAGGAACTCGTCGTCGATTTCCTCTTCCTCCTTTATGTGCGGGAAGTGATCGACGGCCACTATGCGCTCGCCGTCGCCGAACTTGAACATCGCCTGTATCGGATCGCCGAAACCGGAAGTCTGCGGCAGATCGATGGCGCGCATCACGTAGACCTTTCCGGCGGAACTAAAGATGCCTATGTGCTCGCTGGTGTCCGCCTCCATGATTTTAAGGAGTGAATCGCCTTCTTTGAAGCGAAGCTGCGATTCGTTCGGCTCGCTCTTTACGCGGCGCGCCCAGCCGTTGCGGCTGACGATGACGTAGCAGGCTTCGTGTTCGATAAAGTCGTCGGCGGTGAATTCCTCTTCTTCTGCCGCCGTTGAGACTATGGCGGTTTTGCGTTTATCGGCATACTCTTTTTTTATGTCTTGAAGCTCTTTTTTAACCACTCCTTTTATCTTCCTTTTGGATTTAAGTATGCCTTCTATCATCTCGCGCTTGGCTTCCAGTTCGGCGGCTTCCAGTTTTATGCCGCGCAGTTCCATGGAGACGAGCGCCGAAAGTCGCAGGTCGAGCACCGCAGACGCCTGCATGTCGTCCAGGCGGAACCTTTTTTTGAGCTTTTGTTTCGCCTCGTCGCGCGACTTTGACTTGCGTATGATCTTTATGGCCTCGTCCAGCTTGCCCAGCACTTTCAGGAGCCCGCGCAGTATGTGCAGCCGCTCCATGATCTTTGCCAGGTCGTATTTGAGGCGGCGTTCGGTGATATCTATCCTGAAATTGTTGAAGATGCTTAATATTTCACAAAGATGCATTCTGCGCGGCTTGCCTTTGGGATCGAGTGCGGTAAGGTTCATCGAAAAATTTGTCTCCAGGTCTGTGTACCGGAATATGAAAGCCATTACCTTGGGGATATCGGCGCCGCCTTTAAGTTCGATTACGACGCGGATTATCTCGGTCGATTCGTCGCGCACGTCGTGCAGGGCGGGGAGTTTTTTTTCTATTATGAAAGAAGCTATCTTTTCCACCAGCTTTGCCTTGTTAACCGCATAGGGGAGCGAGGTTATGACGATCTGTTGCCTGCCTCTCTTCAAAGTCTCCACGGTATATTCTCCACGCAGCTTTACCGGCCCCCTTCCTTCGTCGTAAATACCCTTTAATTCCTTCTTGGATATGTGCATCGTGGCGCCGCCCGGGAAGTCCGGCCCTTTGATGTATTTGAGGACGGCCGATGTTTTAAGGTCGGGCTTATCCATCATGGCGACGAGCGCGTCTATCACCTCGCCTAGATTGTGCGGCGGGATATTTGTAGCCATTCCAACGGCAATGCCGGATGATCCGTTAATGAGGATGTTGGGTATGCGCGAAGGCAGGTACGACGGCTCCTGCAACGTTGCGTCGTAGTTGGCGCGGTAGGGGACGGTTTCCTGCTCGATTTCCCTCAGCAGTTCGACGGCGATGGGAGTGAGCTTGGCTTCCGTGTACCTCATTGCGGCGGCGCTGTCGCCGTCAATCGAACCGAAGTTGCCCTGCCCGTCTATTAGCGGGTAGCGCATGGAAAAATCCTGCGCCATGCGCACCAAGGTGTCGTACGCGGCCTGGTCGCCGTGCGGATGGTATTTGCCAAGCACGTCGCCGACGACTGCCGCACTTTTCCTGTGGCGTCCGTCGGGGGAAAGGCGCATTCGGTACATGGCGTAGAGTATCCTTCTGTGAACCGGCTTCAGCCCATCGCGCACATCTGGGAGCGCGCGCGCGGCTATAGTGCTGATGGCGTACCATAAGAACCGGTTCCGCAACTCCGATTTAAGGTCAATCGGCTCTATGTTTTCCGCCTCGGCCAGGGCAAGCTGTCTTTGTCGCTTCATTGGGGATAATAGGATAGCAACTTATCGGGAATATGAAACATTTTTTTTTATTCGATTAAGAAAGATAATTTTTCGACCGATTTTGCAAATATCTTTATTGACAGAGGGGCATGACAGCCCTAGAATAATAGTGTAGTCAATTTTTTTTTGGATGGATAAATGCCCCACGATTCGGAAAATCAAAAGGAGATGGAGGAGCTCTCAAGGGCGATAGTAGAAGCCCTGCTAGGCTCTAATGACGTTAAACGTTCGCTCGATAAACTCAACAAAGTGGAGAGCGATGCCAATAAGAATTTCATGGTATTCGTGCTGAAAATAGACTCCCTTGCCAAGCAAAAGGGGAAGGGCATGGAGAACTGCAAGGAAAACGAAATCTTGCAGCTTAAGCCGAAACCTACGCGAAAAGTCCGTAGAAAAGACGAAAAACCCGATATCGTCGACGGCAAGGTAATAAGCAAAAACGAGCGGAAGTTCCTGGATTACATTTCAAAAAGTTTCGATCAGGAAGCCTGGCTTAAATGGCTAAGGCTCAAACTGGACTGATAACGTTCCGCCAAGCCCCGCTTTTTTCCTTTTCACCCGCATTCTTAAGCGATTTACATCAATTGGGGGCCATAACGTTCGGTAGGCGTTAGGTCTTTGTTGCACTACCAAGCTAATTTGTTTCGGCGGTTTTTTATAATACAATGAAAATATGACGTTAAGGCTTATAGTGCTTTCGATCTTTTTGCTATGGGCAGGTTTTGCGTCCGCCGATACGGTTCGCAAGATACGCTATACGGATTCGTCTGGGCAGGCTCGCATAGTGGAAAACATAAAAGAAGTTCCGATGGAATACCGCAGCTCCGCGACAGTGGTTCTTGTGCGCCAGGAGAAGGAAGAAATGAAGGCCGAAGAGCCTGAAGAAAGACCCGTTCCCAAAAGGCCCACGGAGCCAACTACCGCACCCGCCGCAACCAAAGATAAAACCGGCGTAGCCGAAGGTACAGCTCCGAAGGCCGCAACCGAAGATGAAACCGGACAGGAAGGCGCGGCTGAAAGGCTTGCCAAGGTAAAAAACGCGTTGATAGTAACCAGTCGCATAGAAATGGCTCCGCTGAAGGGCAAGCAGACCATTTTCAACGGACGGGTGAAAAATCAGCTCGACGCCCCCTTAAGCAACGTCACGATAACTATTAATGTAATCGACAAGCAAGCAAAGGAACGGGCGCCGATTATAAGCCCGATTTCCGGCAAAAGCGGGCCGGGCATTATCAAGGCGAATGAAACTGTGGACATTAAAGTTACCACCAACCTGCCGCCGGGGAGCATTGCGGGGTTTTCCTACCGCCTGAACTGGAACGCGCAATAGCAAGGGAAAGCGGCGTTCAGGATTCAGGTTTAAGCTTTTTACCGCCGTTGGGTTTTACCTGCGCCTGCCAACGCCGACTTTAGAACAGAGCCTTTCCAGCCTGCATGAGGAACAAAAAGGAGATACGGGCTTGCAAACGTTCTGTCCGTAGGTTACCAGGAGGTCGTTGTATTCTATCCAGTATTTAGCCGGCAGTTTTTCGCGAAGGGCGAATTCGGTTTTTTCCGGCGTTGAGGTTTTAACGTATCCCCAACGGTTCGAGATTCGATGCACGTGAACGTCAACGCAGATTCCCGGAAGATTGAATCCGATTGTTACCACCAGGTTCGCCGTTTTTCTGCCGATGCCCTTCATTTTAAGGAGTGTGTCCAGATCGGCGGGTACCTGTCCGCCGTGTTTTTCCAAAAGGGTTTTGCAAACGCGGTGCAGCGTTTTTGCCTTCACCCTGTAAAAACCAACGGGAAATATGAGTTTTTCTATTTTCTTGAGCGGCAGGTTAAGTATCTTTTCCGGGGTATCCGCCGCTTCAAAAAGGTTTTCACACGCGGCTTCGGTAGTTTGGTCCTTCGTCCTAAGCGACAAAAGGGTGGAAATAAGGACCTTGAACGGCGAACGGACTTTTGCGTATTTGGAAACAATCGGCATTTTGTATTTTTTTATTTCCGTGCGTAAGATATTGACGGCTCTGCCAATCGGAAACACGTCTTTTTTCTTTTTCATGTAACCCCTTTTTATCTGACGCATGTTATCTTAAACTGGTGATCTAATAAAGGGGGCATCGACAGCCTATTATGTTGGAAGGAATGCGGCATGAAGCACCTTAACTGGATTTTAGCATCAATCGCTGTAATCCTGATATTGCTCGTAATAGGCGTAACCCAGATGTTTTCCGTCATGGGAAATAAAATCGAACAGCAAATGGCTGACGAGTTCAACCAGCAGCAACTTATACTCGCCCGCAACATCAAACTCCACATAGAAAACCATCTTCAGTTCCTGGAATCGTATTTAAAGACGGTCAGCAAGGAAAGCGAACTCAAGGGAATCATCGAAAAATTGGGTAAGGAAGACTTTGTGAGCGCTAAAGATGAAATAAATAAATTCCTGGACGATGAGATCAAGTCCTATTTCAGTCAAAGGAAGGACTACATTCGGTTTGCCATAATGGATTCAAAAAGAAAACCGGTTGTTTACATAGACAGGTTAGGCAGCACCGCTCTTATCGACGGGTTGAAGGGCGATAGGCCTTTTCCGGAAGACATCTTCGCGATAAACAGCAAATCGATAACCGCAGACAGGGTGGCATTTTCCCGTCCACACGAAGTAACGATAGGAAGCGGGGATAAAAAGGAGACGGTGAGAGTGTTGGATGCTTCACTGCCCCTTGTGGCAGGCGGGGAAATCCGGGGGTGGATGGCTCTGTCGATAGATATGAAAATGATAGAAAACATCCTGACCATGTCCTACCAAGGGGAAAAGAGACATAGCTGGATATTCAACAAATACGGAAAGCTTGTCTATTGCTCACTCATCCTGTCCCAGGAATATCACGAGGACGAGATACATATCCTCATGAAATCGGAGCAGGGCAAATACGAGATCGCGCCGGCGCATGAAGGACATGAAGAAGGCAAGAGGGAATTGCTTTCCACTGTCCCAATCGTAATTGGTGAAAACGAGTGGACGTTGGTTATCGAATCGGGCTTTGACGAAGTCGTCGGACTTGTCCGCAATCTGAACAATATGGGCACCTTAACCGTTTTTTTAATTATGCTGGCGATGGCTGGCGGCGGATTTTTCCTATACCGCTGGATGGCAACGCTGTTGATGGCCGAAGAGAAGGGACGCCTGCTTAACGAATTGAACCAGGAAAAGGAAAGTCTTGACAGCATCCTGAAGTCAATCGGCGCCGCAATGGCCGTGTACAACAAGGACCTGACCACTTTTTGGAGAAACGAAATATACGACGAGATTGCCGGCGGTAAAATTCATGTGCCCGGCACGGGATGTTGCCTTGAACTCGACGCCAATGAAGAGATAAATAAAGACTGCGTGGTCGTGTCGACTTTTTCAAACGGCGAACCAATTAAGATTGAAAGAAAGGTTATTGGCAAGAATGGAGATGTGACCCACTACCTTATCAACACGACCCCGTTAAAAGACAGTTCGGGCGATATCTTCCGCGTTATGGAACTGATCCTTGACGTTACCGAAATCAAGACATTGGAATCCCAGCTTCTTCAGAGCGAAAAGCTTGCCTCCATTGGCGAGCTTGCGTCAGGTATCGCACACGAGCTGAACAACCCGATGGCCGGCATAATCGGCTATTCGGAGTTCCTCATGGTAGAATTACACGACCAAAACATGCGCAATGACGCCGAGCGCATACACCAGGAGGCGGTTCGGTGTTCAAAAATAATCCAGAACCTGCTTACCTTCGCCAGGCGCCACCACCCGCAGGAAGACCCGGTTATTTTGAACACCGTGCTGGACACGACAGTCGAGATGATTGAGTACGAGTTTAAAGTGCATAATATCAAGATAGAAAAGGATTACGAACCGAACCTTAAAATAATTAGCGGCGACGGTTTTCAGCTTCAGCAGGTATTTCTGAATATACTTAACAACGCCTTTTATTTTTTAAAGGATCGCAACGGGTACGGACATATATGGATTAAAACGCGTAACACGAAAAAAGGTGTGCGGGTTACACTGGAAAACGACGGTCCCAAATTGAATGAGGGCGTTATGCAAAAGATATTCGAACCGTTCTTCACCACAAAGGAGGTGGGCAAGGGAACCGGCCTGGGGCTTTCTGTTTCTCACGGTATTATAAAATCCCACGGGGGTGGAATCAGCGCCGCCAACACCGGGCGGGGAGTTGCCTTTACGGTGGATTTTCCGGTTAATGCGTAATCGTTCAGTCTATGATGTCTTCCTTGTCGTGGAGGAATCTCATCAGCTTTCCCCTTAGCCGCATAACGGCGCGGGAGTGTAGTTGCGATACTCTCGATTCCGTTATTCCAAGCACCTCGCCGATTTCCTTCATTGTGAGTTCTTCGTAGTAGTAAAGCGATATCAGCAAGCGCTCTTTTTCCGGGAGCTGGTCTATCGCGCGTCCTATTATCTCGCGCACTTCGTTGATGTGCGCAAGCATCTGCGGGTCGGTGTCCGTGCCGCCGGAGATTACTTCCATGATGTTGCGCGATTCGCCGTCGTTACCGGAGCCGCCAAGGTCTTCAAGGCTTATTATCGGCATCCCTTTGGCATTATTAAGCTGTTTGTGCAGATCGTTGAGCCCTATTCCAAGCTCTTGGGCCACTTCTTCGTCGGTTGCCGCGCGGCCCGTCCTTTGTTCCACGGCGCTGTAAGCACCTGATAACTCGGTGGCCTTTTGCCTAACGGAACGCGGCACCCAGTCAAGGGCGCGCAATTCGTCCAGTATCGCCCCGCGTATACGGATTTCGGCGTAGGTTTTGAACTGCGTTTCCTTGGACGGGTCGAATTTGGAAATGGCATCTATAAGCCCCATTACGCCCGCGCTTGTAAGGTCGTCCAGCTCAATATGCGGGGGAAGCCGCACGGCTATTCTTTGCGCCACAAACTTTATGAGGGGCGAATATTCAATGATAAGCTTGTCGGCTTCGGGCGTACCAAGCTTCATTCCTGCTTTCGGTTCAGAGTATATTTTTTTAACCACTTTACGTCCTATCCGCACAGTATAAATTCAATTCAAATGGGTGTAAAGCGTAAGATATTCTTTTAATTGATGGGAATTCCACCTCTAAGGAGAAGGCATTTAAAGGTCTCCTTGTTTATTTTACGGGGAATATTATCACCTGACGGTTCTCTCCTACGCCATCACTTTTTGTTTTTACCTTGAGGTTGTCTTTAAGGGAGGTGTGAATTATCTTTCTTTCCGATGCCTTCATCTGGCCAAGGGGCACCTTCCTTCTTGTTTCTAAGGCTTGCGCGGCGGATTTGTGCGCAAGCTCGGTCAGTTTTTCCTTGCGGCGCATCCGGTAGTTTTCCGTATCTATTACAATACGGCTACGCTGCCCTTTTATACGGCTCGCGGAGATTTCAATTATGGTCTGGAGAGCCTCAAGCGTTTCGCCCCTTTTGCCTATAAGCAGGCCGCCTGCCGCGCTGTGGATATCCAATGTAAAGGAATTTTCCTGTTGAATTATCGAAACTTCCACATCGTCCACACCCATTTTCTCAAGGATATCCAGTAGGAACGCTTTTGATGCCGTGGCCTCATCCGACTGGCTTACGGAAGGTTCGTCTGCGGCTTTCTCCGCCGCTACAGGGGTGTTTTCGTAGGCGTCGCCATCTTGGAAGGCCTCCCTTTTCAGCCTGCCGCGAATTTTTACAACCTCCGAGCCCAGGCCCAGGAATTTGCGCTGTTTTCCCATGTCTTCTATTTCAACTTCGGATTTGTCCGCTCCCAGCGCCTTTAGTAGCGAACTAACGGCATCTTCGTAGGTTATTCCTTCTGCCTCTGCCCAGTCCATTTTCTATGCCTCCTGTTCGCTTTTTCTGTGGATAAAGTATTGCTGAACTATTGAAAGGATATTATTCACAAGCCAGTAAATCACCAGTCCCGACGGAAAGTTTAAAAACATAACGGTAAAGACTATCGGCATTGCAAGCATCATGTTGCGCTGCATCGGATCGCCCGCGGCGGGAGAAAGTTTTTGCTGGAGGAACATCGACGCGCCCATAACAAGGGGAGTAATGTAATACGGGTCCTTGAGCGAGAGGTCCGTTATCCAAAGGATAAAGGGAGCGCCTTTCAGCTCTATCGATTCCAGCAGCACCTTGTAGAGCGCAATGAATACCGGTATCTGCAAAAGCATCGGCATGCACCCGCTCATCGGGTTTACCTTGTGCTTTTTGTACAGCGCTATAAGTTCCTCGTTCATCTTCGTCTTGTCCTTTTTATAGCGATCCTGGATTATCTTCATCAGAGGTTGAAGCTTTTTCATCTTCTGCATGGACACGAAGCTCTTTTGAGTAAGGGGCCAAAAGAGCGTCTTTACGACTATGGTCAGAAATATGATGGCCCAGCCGAAGTTGCCGAGATATGAGTAAAACCACATAAGGAGCCTGAAGAGCGGCCTGGCTATAACGTCGAACCATCCGTAATAGATGACCCTGCTCATCTCCTTTCCTTCCTGTTTCAGTTCGCCGTATCTTTTCGGCCCGGCATAGATCGAAATGCGGTTCTTTGTATTTTCTCCGAGGGATACCATCTGTATGGTGGTCGAGTACACTTTCTCGGCAATCGATTTAGACGCAACCTTCGTCTTTTCCGCATCCGGCAAAAACAGGGCGGAATAGTACCTGCTGGAAAGCCCGGCCCAAAGCACCTTGCCTTCGTATGAAAGGGTTTCGTCCTCGTCGGGCTGTTTTTCAATGCGCTTGCCGTCAACGAGCACAAGCGGGCCCTTGTACGAGTAGAATGATGCGGCGTCCTCGCCGAGGCCCGGCCATGTCAGGCCGAAGGTAGAGCCGGTTACGTTCATTCCTGAGTGGCTCAGGGTCACTTCCATGTCTATCCGGTAGGAACCGTGATGGAAAATCAGCTTCTTTTTAAGCTTAAATCCGGTTTCAAGCTGGAAATCGAACTCCACCGTCGCAACGGGCAGCTTCGCGCCCAGCGTTATGCGGTCGCCCGCCGTTGTGTCGAACACGGAGCCGTTTATCTTTTTGGTGGCCTCCTCGGTGGCAAACTCCAGCGAAAGGGGTAGCGCGTCCGTGTCGTTCCTTACCAGCTCGACGGGGCGGCCTTTTTCGTTGGTGAATTCCAACAGCTTTAGCGAAGAGATCGTCCCGCCGATCCTTGAGAGCGTTATCCAAGCCACGCCGGTATCGACCAGGATGCTGTTCGCATCGCTGGTAATGGCGGTGGCTTTTCCCTCGGAAGTTTCCTCTATTCCCTCGGCAAGCGGGTCCAGGACTCCGCGCGCCGGGATTTCTTTCGTTTCAGCTTCCCGTGCAGGGACTTTGGTTTCCGCCGTTATTGGTGCGGCTTCCTTTTCCGGGGCCGCCTGCTCCTGCCGCCCTTCTTGAGGTACGAGGTTATCCTGGTAGCGGTAGTAGTAGTAGATGTTCCACAGAACTATAACCACGAACATCAGGACGATGGCGGTAAATGCTTTTGAGTCCATCAGGGAACCGGGTCCGCCCCTCCGGGGTAGAAGGGGTGGCATTTGCAAAGGCGCTTAACCGTAAGCCACGAGCCGTAAAACGCCCCGTGCTTTTGCACCGCCTCCATGCCGTAATGCGAGCACGATGGCGCGAACCGGCACGAGGGCGGTAAAAACGGGCTGACGGCAATCCTGTAAATACGGATTATCAGTACCAATATTGTTTTCATCTATAAACCTATTCCAACATCCGAAAAAAAGTCAGTTTTTTAAAGCTTCAACCGCCTTGGCCAGCTTTTCAAACTGGCCTTCCAGCTCCCCGTATTCCGGGAGCCGCCGACCCTTTTTCGCAACGGTGACAACGTCGCAACCTTTCACGATGCCTTCCATACGCCGGAAGATATCGCGTATTCTCCGTTTTAGCCTGTTTCTATCAACGGCTTTCGGATGGGCCGCTTTTCCGATAGCCATCCCCAGTCTTCCGCAATCGCAGCTGTTGCGGATGAAATAAAACACGAGATCGGAAGTGGCGAGCTTGCGTCCGGAAAAAACGGCGTCAAATTCCTTTTTTCCGGTCAATCTGGTATTGATGGATCGACTGCGCAAGTCCTATACGGTAAGCCGCGTGCGGCCCTTTTGCCTCCGCCTTCTCAATACGGCACGACCGCCGGTAGAGCCCATTCGCTTCCTGAATCCGTGCGTTCTTTTCATTTTTACGTTGCTTGGTTGAAACGTTCTTTTCATAACCTGTTAAATCTACATGAACTGCGCCTACGGGTCAAATCTTTTTGTGGAGCTGACCCAGATTCTCCGCAGGGGAATCTTTTCCATCCTTATTAAGGATGGAAAGACCGCTTCTACGGACCAATCGCAATTTACATAAAAACCCGCGCTGTTTTAAAAGTTAACGTTGCCCGTAGCGGAAAGGCAGTTTACTTGTATGATGCTTCATAAGCCTTGAGTTCTTAATAGCAGGATTTTTTGATCCGTACTTTTTGGCCTTTTTAAAGTATTTGCGCGACAATTTGTGCTTGTCGGTCTCGTGCAGTGTAATTCCAAGGTTGAAATTAGCTTCGGCAAATTTAGGGTCGATGCTGAGCGCTTTCCTGAAAAGCACCTTGGCTGAAGCGAAATCTTCCCTGTTGAATGCTTTCACACCCTTGTCGTTGTGCATCGCAGCGGTCTTATCGATTCCTTTGGGCGCATAAACGACATCATCCCGCGGGACCACGCGCAGTAAATTCAAATGCTTTTCTATGCTTACCGACTCCATTATCGCCGGATTTTTTGATCCGTACTTTTTGGCCCATTCCATATGCCTGGCTCCCTTAACGTGCGATTTGATATCGTGCAGGACCAATCCAAGGTTGAAATGAGCTTCGGCAAAATAACGGTCGATTTTGAGCGCTTCCCTGAAATGCGACTCTGCGGAATCAAAATCACCGCTGTTGTATGCTTTTATTCCCCCGGCGTTTTGCTCTGCGGCGGCATTATCGGTTCCTTCAAGTGCGGAAAGAGGGCCTTCCTCAATATCCGAGTACCGTACTTTCAAATGCAATTCGACCATTTTAGAGAACGCTATCGCCGGATTTCCGGTTCCGTACTTTTGGGCCGATTCGAAGTACTCGATCGACTTGATGTGGAAGTTGGTCTCGTGCAGAGCCAACCCAAGGTTAAAATAAGCTTCTGCAAATTCAGGGTCGATGCTTATTGCTTTCTTGAAATTTGACTTCGCGGATTCCCAATCGCCTATTTTGCAAGCTTTTACTCCCAAGGCGTTTTGCATTGCGGCGGCCTCGATTATTTCTTCAGGCGCGGATAGTAGATCCTCGGCAAATGTCATCGAGACAAAACCTAAAACAAAAGTAACCAAAAAAGATAATAATAAACGCATCATTGACTCCTTTCTATTTCAAAAATCTTCATACAAAAACAAGGCGCTTTCATTAAGCCCCCCTCATGTGTTCCTTATTTTTTCACTTCCGGGAATACCATCGCCAGAGATGAAACATAATTCGCAATGTGCCATCTTTGCTCGTTGCTCAACTTTTTGTCACGCATTGCGGGATCGGCAAAAGACGGCATGGGAGTACCGGGGATTCCCGCTGTAATCCTGATGTATATTTCTCCGGGCGTGTTTCCTCTTCTGTAGTCGTAATTCTTGGTGAGATTCCTGGGATTTATTACTCTTCCCCAGTCATCTTTCAGTTTCTTCATAGTGACGCCATCCGCGTCTTTCCCATGGCATTCCGAGCAGTAAGTTAAAAACAGTTCTCTTCCAGTAATGATGCTTTCAGGGGATGCCGGCACAAAGTCACCGTAATCAACTCCTTTTTCGGGCGTTTCCCATTCGCCCTCTTCCGCTGAGAACGTTTTTACGTACTCCACGACGCCGCGAATCTCCTTGGCCGCCACCAGCCCGTGCAAACCGGGCATGGCTGTACCGCCCAGACCGTGGTTTACGGTCGCATAGAGGTCCTTGTCAAACGGGAAAATCTCATCAAGGGAGGAACTCTTGAACTTGAAAACTCCCTGCCGGAAGTCTCTTGGCATTCTGAAATCCCTCGGCTTAATGTTCAAAAAGAACGCTATCGATCCGTTTCCATCCCCTTTTTCACCGTGGCAATATTTGCAGAAGTTGTTATAGAGCTTTTTGCCAAGTTCGATTTCCGGCACTTCCTTGGCCTTTTCCTCAGCTTCGTTGTGGTTTTCCGCATAAACCGGGAGCCCCAAAAAAGTGACAATCAGCCCAAATAAGGTAAAGGCAAGCGCAAATCTGATGGTTGAATTAATTTTATTTTTCATGATTCATTACCTTTCATTCTCATCGCCTTGTTAATTAAAATGTTCACCATGCAATGGCAAACATTGCCATAAGCATATCCATGTCCATGTCCATTACGCCATAACTGTCGGACATAGTGCCCAACATGTTATCCTGCGTGTGGTACTGGAGCACCGTAAAGAAATTCGGCTGAAAGTAGTATCTTAACTGGCCCACAATTCTAGTAACGTTATCTTCACTGAACATGGCTGCCTGCTCGTTGACTTTCAAAGACTCGTAGCGGACCATGGTTATAAGCTTGTGAGGTATTATCGATATGTCCGCCTCAACAAAATAGCCGCTGTATTCGAACTCGTTAAAGCCTGCGGGCATGCTCCCCTGAAAAAGATATTCGCTATTGCTAACCGTCGGTTTATGGTGACCGCCGCCGGCGCCAGCAATATCGTCTTTCCCCACCAGATACTGGCCGATAAGATTTACATGCATGTCTCCTAAGAGGAAATTGGCGCTTACATCAGCTCCGTATCGGCTGAATTTTTCATTGAGTTCATTAACATAAGTATTCAGGTTTGAAGTGCCGTTGTAATAAAAACCGCCGATTCTATGGTTCCCAACGCTCTGGGCAAGCCTGAAGTAAAAATCTTTCTCATCGTTTCCGTCGAAATCTGCATTGGATCCGTTAACTACAGCTGCCTCGTACAGAAGACCAAAGGGAAGTAAGCCGTAGGCGGATATTCCCGATTGCGGCAAATCAAGCCTGAACCCGCTGGGAGAGGCGCTGTAAACCAGATATGGAACGGAATGGCTTGATCCCAGCGCCCGGATCGAAGAAAAGGGAATTTCCATTTCGAAAAGGCCGAATCTGAGGTTAAGATTTCCCGTATTGCCTCCGCCCACATTGTTGTAAATACCGAAGAGCTCTTTTAAACTCGTACTGGTTTCGGTTTGCCATGTCCCATCGGATTGCAGCTCGCCCTCCTTTTCAATCTCGAAAAAGGCAAAATAGGAAAGGTTTTTGCCCAGAGTGCCGCCGGATAAAAACTCTAATGTCGACACTTCAAAATCGCTGATGGTGACTTTATCGTTGGCCGGCACTCCATTCATTGTCATGGATGTATTGTTTTTCATGGTCATGTTGTTGTACATGCCATGGACCATCAAGGATAAGATGGTGTGCGCCTCCTGATGCCATAACGGAGTTTCGTCCATTGTTCCGGGGAATTGATAACCGTTAAGCCTGTACCTTTCTCCGAGAGCGTTCAGCTTTGGCACGGCGGCGTGGCAGAGAGAACATCTTTTATTGTACTTCTTTGCAAAAGCAGGGATGGAAAGAGCCTCTCCCACGTTGAATAAAGTTAGAAGCATTCCCGTTAAAAGGAATATCAGTGTTGTTTTAAAATATTCATTCATTATCTTAATCTTCCTCTAAAATTATTTTTCGCAGGCGCATTTAAGACTGCGAATTCCGAGTTGTTCAACCGGCCAGGTTCCACGGCACACTTTAGGAAAATACGCGCCGCTTCACTGACCTTTCTTAGGTTTTTTAAAACCATTTCATAGATCACCTTCTCCATAGATACGGGCTGTGAAGCCTTATGACGGCTTGGGATCCTGCACACTTTCCCGATCAAAGAGTCCGCTTTCCAATATTCAACCACGATAAAAATCCACCCACTGCGATTATCAAAAGTTGGCATTCGAACGCGGTTCCTATTCCTCATAAGACCGGAAGTATTCGGCGACACATCAACCTCTTGAAATAACTTATCGTTCATCTTCGAATAAAAAGTCGTTTTGGCCACAGGTTTTTATTCATCGTGTTCGTCACCATCTTCATCGTGTTCGTCACCATCTTCATCGTGTTCGTCACCATCTTCATCGTGTTCGTCGTCGCCTTCGGACTCATCGTGCGCGTGCTCGCTTATTACACTTCTTGCTTCATCCTCGGGAAGAGTCGAGCCGCAACCCGCCATGAATGCCAGAAATATGAAAACCATCAAAATACCAATTAACTTTTCCATAAGTTTTTCTCCTCACAATTTAAAAACCGTTAGTGGAAATTTCAATTACTTAAAAGATTTTCTCTTTGCCGTGAGGCCGCTTTCAATAATGTGCAGACATTACCGGGGAACGGTGCTATATACCCGCAATTTATTTGCGATACCTGCACGGCAAAAGAGATTTTTTAGGAGGGTCTGGGGGGTCTGTATAGGGAGAGTAAAAAGCGCTCTTTAAATGAAAAATTCTGTGCTAAATAAAGCTCTGTATCAATAGTATGAGAAATTACCTGGAATGGCGAAGGGATACTATCCCCGCCGTTTGGGTAGAACTCGGGATTTTGATCCGGGACATTATGACAAACCTGGGTACACGCCCGGCCGTTTTCCATATTATGGTGGCATTCGGACTTTTCGGGCTCCGATGAATGATCAAGTTCGGCATGCATTGAATAATTATTTTGCACATGGCTCGTGTTTTTGGCCATAATACTCGCATGGGCGGGCCATAAGTTAAAAGCTATCAGCATAATAGCTAAAAATGATCTTTTCGTAAAGAATATCTTGATCATATTAAATGCTTTGAACTAAAGTTTTAATAAACTTATGGCAACCAGTTTCCATACCACCACCATCAAAAACTGTTGAAATACTAGCGTTGCTCTATTTCCCCTTGTATCACATTAAGTTCTTAAATTCAAGATTTTTTTCTTTTTTGTGATAGAGCGATTATTGTGGGCTTATTTTTCCCGTGAGCGGGTAAAACCGGTTTACAAATAGGGATTTTGAAGCCATTCACACCTTCTTGGTGGCTATGGCGATTGAAACTCTTTTTGGGCCAGTTTTCAGCGTATAGGAACGCACTCCTCCAATCGGCATAACAGGGAAAAACAGACAGGCAACTCGTATTTGTCGTCCGCCGGAAGATGTAGCTTGCAACCGATCACGCTATCGTAATTTACTCTCGCTTCCCGTATTGACAGGGATTAACCAAATCTTCATAATGCAAAAAACCGACTGTTCCCCGGTAGCTCAGCTGGCAGAGCGGGTGGCTGTTAACCACCTTGTCGGCGGTTCGAATCCGTCCCGGGGAGCCAATATTTTTTATTTCCTTCTCTATGTTTCATGGGACCTTATGTTTTTTTCATACAAGCGAGCGGTTGAGAAGCCCGGGAGAGCTATTCTTCAGTTTGATGCGATATTTTTGGCTCTGGATGAAAAAGAGAAAAAACTGCCGGTATCAGCACAAGGGTAATAAGCGACGAACCGGCCAAACCACCAACGACCGCCCGTGCCAATGGCGCCTGAGCGTCGGCACCCTCGCCGATACCGAAAGCCAGGGGTGACAACGCAAGGATGGTTGTAAGAGTCGTCATCAGGATAGGCCGTAGCCGCCGCCTTCCCGCCTCGGCCACTGCTTCGCGTACATTCATCCCTTTCCGGCGCAGCTGTCCGGCCTGGTCCACAAGCAGTATCGCGTTATTGACGACTATCCCTCCCAGCATGATGCAACCGATATAGGACTGGATATTAAGAGTGGTCTTCGTAAGGAAAAGCATTACCAACACACCCACCGCCGCCAAAGGAACGGATACCATTACCACCAAGGGTGTCCGCAACGACTCGTACAGTGAAGCCAGAACCATGTACACCAACAGTAACGCCAGCAAAAGCGAGATAATCAGCTCGTTAAACGCTTTTTGCTGCTCTTCAAAATTTCCGGCGACAATCAGGTCGTATTCTGCAGGGCGCGGTATTTGGGAGAGTACGGTTTGCACATCCGCAGCCACGGAGCCGAGGTCGCGCCCTACAATGCTGGCTTCTACTGTCGTCAACCGTTGTTGGTCCTTACGTTCAATCACCAGCGGGCTTCGGCTTGGCGCGCTGGTCACCAGGTTGCGAAGGGCCACCTGTTCGCCGGACGGAGTGGTAAATGTGAGGTTTAGAATTTCGTCCAGTGAGCGTTTTTCCGCATCTTTAAGCTGGACAAAAATGCGATAGGAGTTGCCCTCGGCCCTGAACTCACCGGCTTTAGATCCGGCAACCATCGTTTCCAGCGCTTCCATTACGTCGCGAACGCTGAGTCCCAAGTCCGCCACCTTCGCACGGTTCACGCGGATTTCCTGCTGGGGCATACCCTCATCATGGGTGACTTCGATATCCTTAACGCCGGGAACATCCGCAATCTTTTTACCAACCTCTTCGGCCAAGGCATTAATAATGTCGAGTTCGAATCCGCGAATTTCTATTATCAACCCTTCTGTACCGCCAATTAATCTTTCAAGGATGAATTGGCCCTGCGGAGCACGTATGCGAATATCCATCCCCGGAATCTTGCCCGACAGCTTGCTTCTCAGTTCTTGCGCTATTTTTATATTGGACCGATTCCTTTCGGAGGCGGATGATAGAGCGAGGCGAATCCGCCCTCGCGAAGCCTGGCTCGGATGCCATCCAGAAGCGCCCACGTATGTGACAGAAGACACCATTTCCGGTACGGTGGAATCGACAATTCGTTCCATAATCCGCGTTTGTCGATCTACAATGTCCAGCCGTGTGCCGACTTCCATTTTTCCGGTAATCCGCACTTCCCCTTCGTCGCTGGGCGGAAGAAACTCGGTACCGATAAGCGGCAGCAACATAAGGCTTGCGCCGAGGATCATTGCGGATAAGAAAACCGTAAGCCACCGGTGATCCAAAACCCGATGGAGGAGGTTACGGTAATCGTTTTCAAGATTTATGAATATCGATTCGGATATCGTAGCCAGTCGATCTGTCCAACCCTGCGGCGTTCCTTCCGTTGGCTCCGATATTTTTAATAGTTTGGCGCCCAGCATAGGCACAAGGCTCAACGATACGAGAAGAGAGCAGAAAAGCGCGAAGACGATTACCAAGGCAAGCTCTTTAAAAAGAACTCCCGTAACGCCACGTGTAAAAACCAGCGGAAGAAAGATCACCAGCGTCGTTAGGGTGCTGGCTATAATGGCCGGTCCCACTTCCATAGCGCCTTCCACCGAGGCGAACTGCGCCTCTTCCCGGTTTTCGTTGCGTCGTCGATAGATGTTTTCCAGCACTACAATAGAACTGTCTACCATCATGCCCACGCCCAGCGCCAGCCCGCCAAGTGTCATAAGGTTCAATGTGAATCCGGCGAAGTACATAAGTGCAAAAGTGGCGATAACGGAGATAGGGATTACAACGGAAATCACAAACGTGCTTCGGATGTTGCGCAGGAAAAAAAGCAGCACCATGATCGCCAGTATGCTGCCGTAAAAAACCGACCGCACAACATTGGCAATAGACCGTTCAATAAAGTTCCCCTGATTGATTACCGGTACGACGCTGATCTGCGGAAAAGCTTTGTTAACCGCCTCGATCTCCTTGATTATCCCCTTGGCGACCTCAACGGTATTTGCACTCGATTGCTTTCGTATTCCGGCCCGCAGTCCGCGTTTTCCGTTAACACGTACGATTCTTGTCTTCTTTTGGTATGTGTCTTTAACTTCCGCTATCTGGCCGATGGTAACCATGGAGCCGTCTCGCTCGAATATGACCGTATTGCGGATTTCGTCAAGGTTTACAAACTCGGCCGGCGCCCTGAGCGTTACTTCATATAACCCTTCTTCTATCTTGCCTGTGGGCAGATCAAGGTTAGCATCACGGATTGCCTGTAAAACCTTGTTGACAGATATACCAAGAGAATTTAGCCGGTCGGGATCAATTTCAATGCGAACCTCCCTGTTAAAGGCTCCCCACGTATCAACTTGGGCGACACCCGGCACGCGCGCGAAACGGTAACGAATCTGATCTTCGATCAACTGGGTGAGTTCCACGGGATCGAGATCGCTGGATATGCCCAGTATAATCACGGGAAATGTGTTTACGTCAAACTTGCTGACCCGTGGCCGTACAATATCATCCGGCAATTCATTGATCTCGTCTTCCAGAGTCGCCTGAACGTCAATCGCGGCGGTGTCTATATTTGTACCCCATGCGAAAGTTACGCGCACACTGCTGTTGCCTTCAGACGATTGGGACGTAAGTCTTTCAACGCCTGGCACCGTAGCAACGATTTCCTCTATGATTTGCGTTACAAGGCGCTCCATAACCACGGGGCTAGCGCCTTCGTATCCCGTGCGTATGGTAAGTGTGGGCAATTCGATGTCGGGCAGCAAGTCTATTTGCAACCGGCTCAACGATACAACGCCCAGCACAACGACAATCAGGGTGACCATCGTGGTAAATACCGGTCGTCTTACGCTGAATCCTGGAAGGTTCACTGGTTTTCTTTTTTCTTTTCCCCGGAAATAGCTTTGGTCTCCATGGCGGCCACCGATATCGAGGAACCGTCATCCAAGAAATGCTGGCCTAAGGTTACTACCCAACCGTTAAGCTTTTCGCCTTCCACTTCCGCCCAACCGCTTTCCCGGATGCCCACCTTCACTTCGCGCCACGAAACCGTTTTTCCGCCTTCGTTTAATACAAAAACACCTTGCACATCATTGCGGGTTGTTAATGCCTGATCCGGAACAATAGTTGCGTCACGCGTCCTTCCAAGAATAACTCTGATCCTTATAAACATTCCCGGCTTTAACCTGCGTTGCGGATTTTCGACCGTCAACTCCACCCGCGCCTGCCGCGTCGACTGCCGAAAAACAGGAGCGATACGCTCGATACTGCCTTTAAACGATTCATCCGGATAGGCGTCCGTGGACAGCGTTGCCGCCTGCCCCGTCTTCAGGCGTGCATAATCTTTTTCCGTTACGAAGAAAACACCTATGATGGGATTTAGTTCCACGATCTGAACAATGGGCGAGCTTGCCGATACGGTGTCTCCCTCATTGACATAACGCTCTGCCACGACGCGCTGTGTACCACCACCGGTCCAGTCCGCAGTTACTTTTGTGTAGCCCAACCGGATATTGGCGGTTTCAAGCGCCGCCGCGGCTCTTAATAACTGGGCTTCGGTGACTTCTACTCGCGCCCTCTTTTCGAGTTCTTTCGATTTGGCTTTGTCATGCTGGGACTCATGGGCTATGTTTTTTTCCAGAAGGGCCTCTATGCGTTTTGTCTCTCGCGCGGCGATTTGTAATATGCTTTTCGCTTCTCCCAGATTGGCCTTCGCCACCGCCACATCCGCCTTTGCCTGTTCTACCGCCTGAACGTATTCGTCACTATCGAGTTCAGCCACAACTTGCCCTCGTGATACGGTGTCGGAAAGGTCCACACCAAGCCTCACAATACGACCGCTTACTTTGGGTGCCACATTGAATTTTGCGGGAGCTTCTAAAGCGCCGCTGAAAGTCCGTTTTAGTTCTATCGACCCGTGTTGAATTTCGGCTACTTCCACAGGCACAGGACGGGATTTACGGCTTCGTTTACTTTTGTCCGCATCCTCGTTAATGCGGTTGAATACTTCCCAACCGAAGAGCGCCGTCACCAATATCAGTACAACCGCCGCTGTAAACTTAAATCTGGTCGATTTCAAAGGTTACCATCCTGCATCTTGCAATCAATACTACCGGGATCCGTTTTTTTCCGCCCACCCCCAAGGAGACGGTCCCACGGTGTGTATACATTACATGATAAAACGATTGATCAGTTACCGATCTCTTTTAGGAATTCCGTAAAACGTTTCCACGATTTTCTATCAGCATCTTCACGATACCTGCTGGAGCCAAATACGGTAAAGGCATGTGGCGCTCCGCTGTAGGTAATCATTTCATGTGAGATGCCTTTTTCCTCCAACTCACTGGCAAGTTTGGAAAACTGATCCATGGTAACGGCGGTATCTGCAGTACCATGCATAATCAGCAATTTACCTTTCGTTTTGGAGTAGTCTTGCCCTTCTGGAATATTCAACCCGCCATGAAATGAAACAAAGCCTTCCAAATCTACTCCTGATCTGGCGAACTCAAGTACTGCGGCTCCGCCAAAGCAATATCCCGCTGCCACAATATTACGAGCTTTGGAGCTTTTGGATCTCGCAGTTTCCAGTGCACCTAGTAACAAGGAGCGCATTTTTTTTCGATCTTTATATAATTCACCCGTAAGCCGGCGTTTATCCTTCATCTCTGTCGGCCTGACTCCAGCGCCAAACAAGTCGACAGCAAAAACTGAATATCCCATATCGGCCAACATATTGGCACGTTTTACTTCATAATCCGTCAGACCGTCCCAGTCATGAACCAGCAATATTAATGGAGCATTGGCAGAAGAACTGATGAAATATCCTTCATAAGGTTTCCCATTTACTTTGTAAGATGCTATTTCCCCGGAAGCATAAACGGAAGATGAAAAAATCAATAAAAAGAAAAGCGTAAAAACGTTTTTCATACTATTCCTCCTTCTTGCTTTCAGTCCTTTAATCTGACATTTCCCACATGGCGCCGCTTTAGATTCCCTTTTGTGTGATCATCCTATCAAAGTCAGCATGATTTATCATGCTGGACCTATTTATCCAAACTACCGTTTCGAGAAAAGTACCCAAATGTACAAGAAGATTGCATGACTGTCAGTCGGTCTGTGGAGGGTCGCATGGGAAATATCGGTTAATAGAATCAATTCGCGGGGGCGTTTCGATGTTGTAGGTTATCGCATGTTCTGGTAACGTTGAGGTAATAGGTGCTGACCGCCAACAAGCTCTATACAGCATATACAATCAACTATAATTACGGGGTTTGATCAGATGAAATTCAGTGCGCTTGCAGTTCTTTTAATACCCGCCCTTGCCTTATTTACGATACCGGATCACGCACATGCCCAAGAACCGGAATCGTTTGTTCTTGAAGAGATAATCGTCAACCGGGATCATGGCGGTAACCGGGAATATACTTTTACCGAATCCAGACTATCGTTTAATTCCGTAGATGGGGCTGGGTATCTTTTGGACATGTTATACCAACGCCCTCCGGAAACGATAACTTCCGGCCAGCAGTTTCCTTTAGCTTTCAAAGGATCGGCCAAAAGATCGACCAACGATAACGGGACTTCAGCTTTCGAACTCTCTTTCGCATGGGAAGGTGAAAAAACGCTAAAAGGGGATTTCAGTCCACATGGGATATGGAACGGGCAGAGATCGGAAGGCGGGGCAACGATTAATTTCACAATAACGGCGCCCGACTTTAAGGAATCAAGGGAGGCAGACGGTTTAGGGAGCCGGCTTACCCTGATCCTTAAAAGCGGTTGTTGCGGAAACCCTGATGAGGTTGAGTGGCTACGATATGTTTACCGCAAGAAAGCCGAATTCTTCATCCTGATGCATCACGGCTCATTCAGGAATGATGTAGAAAAATTTGGAGAGTAATAGAGGTTAAATCTCTATCGTTTCCCCGAAATCCATTACCCGCGCCTTTTTGCCGATCGATTCCACCTTCTTGACGAATTCATTCGGGTCGGCCTGAATGATGGGGAAGGTATTGTAGTGCATCGGTATGGCGAGTACGGGATTTATAAACTCAACCGCCTTTACGGCGTCGTCTATGCCCATCGTGAAGTTGTCGCCTATAGGAACTAGGGCCGCGTCTATTTTGTTCATATCGCCAATTAGCTTCATGTCCATGAAGAGGCCCGTGTCTCCCGCGTGGTAAACGGTCTTGTCGCCCATCGTCACAAGGAACCCGCACGGCACGCCGCCGCACTCGATGCCGCTGTCGGTTGAGTGTCCGGAACCGTGATGGGCAATTGTCAGTTTTACCCTGCCGAATGGAAAGTTGTGCCCGCCGCCGATGTGCATCGGGTGTACTTCGCATCCCTGGTTCTGGCATATCATCGCCGTCTCGAACGGGGCTATAACCGTCGCCTTGTTGGCTGTGGCTATCGACACTCCGTCGCCTATGTGATCGGCGTGCGCGTGGGTAAGCAAAACATAGTTCACCTTTACTTCTTCGGGTTTAACGGTGGCGTTTTCATTGCCGTTCAAAAAGGGGTCTATTATCAGTCTGGCATCGGCGCTTTCCAGCACAAAGACATCGTGACCGTAATAAGATATTTTCATTGGAAATCCCTCCTCATTTTAAATCCCTCTTTACAAGATAAATATATATTAAAGCAAACCGCTAAAAAGGCAAGACTTTACAAAAAAGCTTAAATGTTTTTTGCTACATATTCATACGATTTTGATGTAAACTATATGTGAAAAACCATGAAATTAAGCAATCACAATATATAGGTTCTAAGCAAAGATTTTCAGTGTCATATCGGTTTTATTACATGAGATTTAAAGCAATATATATAGTTTTGTTTCTAGCCACGGCTCTTTTTGTATCTTCGTGCGGCGGCAGTAGCGGTAGTAGCGGCGGCGGTACAACAACGGGCAGCGGGGATACAACAACTATCATCGGCGGCACAACAATAGACGGCGGCACGACAACAAACGGCGGCACGACAACAAACGGCGGCACAACGACTGGCGGCACCGCCACGATAAGCGGCAAAGCGCAGTATGAAGACAGAACCTACGACAGTACGGGTTTCACCGGCACCGTGGACATCCCCATACGCTATGCCGATGTCGAAGTGATTAAGGGCAGCACCGTTATTGGCACCGGAACAACAGATTCCAACGGCAACTATTCGATTTCCACAAGCGATACCGGATCCGTTTACGTTAGGGTCTTAACACAGGCCAGCGGAACTTACGCCGTATCCGTAAAGGACGACCGCGACTCTTCCGTTTACGCCATGTCTTCAACAACCTTCGATATTGCCGCAGACGAATCCAACACCGTTAACCTTACGGCGGGAATTAACGGCGGCGGACCCGTATTCAATATTTTCGATAACAGTATTAAAACCCAGATCGTGCTCGCATCGCTCACCGAATCTAGCTCCGACTCCACGCTGATAACGATCTACTACTACGACGGAAAGGAAGAAGGCACATACTACACCACTGTGAGCAGTGGCCACATAATAGCCGTACTGGGAAGTTCGTCCGATTCCGATGCATACGACGACAGCGTAGTGATCCACGAGCTGGGACATTACGCCGCGGCTGTCTATTCAGAAGATGATTCTTCCGGCGGATCGCACAGCCTCAGCGGACACTACGACCTGCGCCTTACGTGGTCCGAGGGGTGGGCAACCTTTTTCAGCTCGATGGTGAAAGACATTGCCGGTGATAGCAATCCGGAGTATTACGTTGATACGTACAGCTATTCCACCAACGGTTCGCTGCGATTCTCGTTCGAACTTGAAACAAACGATGCAACAATCTTTTCCGGCGCGGACAATGAGGTTGCCGTTACGTCCATACTTTGGGATATATACGATTCCACGAGCGATGGCGCCGATACGATTTCGCTGGGATACGATGAAATATGGAACATTTTCGATGACCAGCTTCCTTTATCGGGGGTTGTTACCCTTGAGTTGTTTTACGATTACTGGACAGCCAATAGTTACGACAGCATGGCCGGCATCCTCGCCGAGAGGAGCGTAAAATACTTTGCGGACAGCTATGAAAGCAACGACTCCATTTTAACTGCGGGAGATTCCACAACCTACGGATCGGGCAAAGTGCATACATTCTTCCCGGACGGCGATGTGGATTATTTCGAGGTAGACGTTACAAACGGAACAACGTACACCTTCCAGACTTCCGACCTCGGCGACTGGGCGGATACGTACCTGATTCTTTACGACAGCGACGGTACAACCCAGCTTGAAGAGAACGACGACATTGATTACGGAATCGATGTTGCCTCAAAAATCGAATGGACCGCGGATACCGACAAAACCGTTTACATCCTCAGCCGGCCATACACCGAACCGGATTATGTAACAAGATACGGCTATTACACCTTTACAGTATCGCCCTGAATAATTTTGCAATAACGACCCGCTAAAGACGCCCTTCGTTAAGCATCAGCGCCAGCGCCAAAGAGGGATCGAGATTTTTCAAATACGGGTCTTTTGAAAGCGGATGGGATTTCAGTTCGCCCGACCTTAAAGCCTTATTCAGAATAAAAGCCCCGGCTCCGGTTGCAATAATCCTTAAACGAAACCGTTTTGCCGCCTTTATTATTTGATGCCGCTGGGCGCGCGCCGCCTGTTTTGCCATCGACATGATATCCGCCCGATTTAAATCCCGCGCATCGGCAAGGACCGTGCGAGCCAGCCTTTTCATCGCCGCGTGTTTCGTCTTTGCCCCGCCGTCGGGCGTCGGACAGAGGTATTTGGACGGTGAAATCGCGCCGAGTGTCAGGTGCGCGTCGCCCATTATTGCAAACGTTTCGGACGATACCGGAACTTGTTTGCCGCGCGCCGTAAGGGACGAAACGACGGAAGGAACCGGCGTGCGCAAATATCCGGTGTACAACAGTTCTCCGTTTGAAAGGCGGCCGAAATCGTCCCATCCCTTGCAGGCAAGTTTTCCTTTCCTAACCGGCGTAAGATCGGTTGTAGTGGAGCCGATGTCGATAAAAAGAAAGTCGTTTGCCCTCCCTGAAAGGTATAACGGCGCGGCGGCCCAGTTTGCGGATGCGGCCTTCGTGTAATTTGCTATTGCATTTGACGGACTTAAAAGTGCGCCTTTGCGCCCGAATATCTTTACGGATTTGCCAAAAACCTTTACTGTCGAATCGACGATATGTTTTACGCCCCGACGCCTGTCCGCGAAACAGTCGCACAATTCACCGGTCATTGTTATCGCAACGGCGGATCTTTTTGTTTGCGGAGCAAGCCGCCTTAATACCGCCGCAAGCTTTTGAGGATGTTTCCAGAGTTCAAAAGGTACTACCTGTTTTTTTGGCTTTTGTTTCGTCTGTCTTTGGGGTTTACCCGCGCTTTTAAGGAACGTTATTTTTATGAATGCGCCTCCGATGTCCAGCGCGAGAATGTTAATTGTCAACTCCAGTATTTGTTAGAAGCTAACAATTCAATTAAAGACGACGATTTTTCTATTCTGCCATCTAATGCCGCCTCGACCACCTGAAGGTGGCAGGCAGGCGCAAGGGAAATATTCAAATAATGCATTTTACTATAATGTGGATAAGATGCTGTCATTCTAGGATTAATTTCAATAAGCGCCGGTTCCCCTTCATAGTCGTTGAAATCTATTCCCCAATAGCCCCGCAGCCCCGGAATGGTTTCGATTATCTTACCCACCATTTTTTTTAATTTACTGACGTTTTGATAACCTATCGGGTGAATCGAGTTTAGGTTAATTAAGTTTGAATCATTTTTTATAACCTGCCGGCAAACGCCAAGAATCGAAAATCCATCAATGTCGTTTAAGATCGCCGCGCTTAAAGTTTTTCCGGCGGCAAATGTCTGGATAATAAATTCATCTTTGTTTTCGTTGTTTGCATTGAAAGACTTTAACGCCTCCTTGCTATGGAGCTTAAAAACTTTTTCGCACCCGGCGCCGTAACGCGGTTTGACCACGCACGGGAAAGATGAAAAGCCGGTATTGAATTGCTCTGTATAAGGAGTAGGCACGATGCCGCGCAACCGTTCGTACATCTTCAGCTTGTCGCCGCAAGCATTCACGGCCGCCGAATCCGGGCCGATCACCTTTTTGCCGAGCGATTCCGCCAGTCGCGTAAGCTTTAAGAGATTTTCGCCCGATTCGGGCGCGATAATCCAGACGGCATCGGATTTTTTCATTTCGCTTTCAACGTCGGAAAAAAAATTCCCACAGCCGACTGCAACACGGTTCGCTTTAAATCTGTCCGCATCCGCCAAAGAATAGACAAGCGTAGAAACTTCCCATTCATCCGCTTTTGCTAAATCGCTTAGAAGGGCTTTAAGCATCACAAACCCTTCTTCCATGAACGGTTCGCCACCCGGCCCTCCGGCGCAAGCGTATTCGAAAACAAAGATTTTTTTGCGTGAATGCCGGTTTTTAAGCGAGATTGCGGAACCCATAATAGTTTCGGATTTTTCCCCATCGGCGCGCGGATAATCCGGAAACCGCAGGCCGCGCCGACCGCTATGCGGCCCGCGCCGTTATTCTTCCGTCTTCTTTTCTTCGGTTTTCTTTTCTTTCGTGGACGTGGCGGATTCGGATTTTTTGGCCTTGCCCTTTACTGTTCTTTTGGGCGGACGCTTTTCCGTGAGCCTGGCCGCCTTGCCTTTAAGTTCGCGCAGGTAATAGAGCCTTGCCCTGCGCACTTTGTTCCGCCTTAAAACCTCCACCTTCTCGACACGGGGTGAATGGAGCGGAAAGACCCTTTCCACGCCTATGCCGGAAGAGACCTTGCGAACGGTAAAGGTCTGCCCCGCGCCTTTGCCGCGCTTCCTGATGACGAGGCCTTCGATAACCTGTATGCGTTCCTTTTCGCCTTCGACGATGCGCATGTAAACCTTTACCTGATCGCCCACGCGGAAGTCGGGCGGGTCCTTCTTCATGTTGAGCTTGTCAACAAAATCAATCTGATTCATTTCTGCTTCTCCTTACTCCTGCCAATTAATGAATGCAATATAATAGCAGAAGCGCCCCTTACAGGTAAATGGTTAAATTCCGATGCCCCGGCAATCGGCAAAAGGCGGCTATCGGCCCTTGCCACAAGGCTTTTGCCCAGCCCGTACGCCGTGCCGAAAAGGACTATCCATTCGTCGTCCGGGTTTTGGGCGGCGATTTTTCTCCACTCGGCCGGGCTTACGGCGTTTTCCATCTCGGTGGCGCTTGTTGCAAGGAGTTTTATCGTTTTACCTTTTGTGCCTTCTATAATTTCATCCACGCTTGATACCACTTTAATTGTATCCAGCGCGGCGGAGCGGCGGGCGTCCATTTGCTGTAGCCGCTCTTCGGTCGCCCAATGCATGCGGATGCGCTCCACCAGCCGTTGCTGGTCTTCAACGGGAGTCACTATGTAAACGATTTTCGCGCCGAAGGTCTTTCCAATACGCGCAAGGTCGTGCACGTCTAGGGTGGTGACGGAACTGGTCATCTCGTTTCCCGATTTCCCCTCCACGGGATAATGCACCAGCGCGATTGAAAATTTGATATCCGCCGCTCCGCCTTCCATCACTACGTCCGGCAGTAAATCGGGCCTTATCGTTGCCGTTTTTTCCAGGGCCTTTTGCCGCCGCCACTTTTCTATATTTTCGTGATGGCCCGAAAGGAGGACTTCCGGCGCTTTGAAGCCGCGAAAATCCTCGGGCCGGGTGTACTGCGGATATTCCAAAAAACCGCGCTCAAAGCTTTCATCTTTGAGTGATTCAACGTTGCCTATGGCGCCCGGCAAGAGCCGGAAGACCGCCTCCGTTACCGCCATAGCCGCCACCTCGCCGCCGCTTAAAACAAAGTCGCCAATTGATATAACTTCGTCAGCGAAGTTTTCCGCAATGCGCTCGTCAACGCCTTCGTACCTTCCGCAAATTAGAATGAGCCTGTCGAATGTGGAAAGCTCTTTTGCCAGTTTCTGGTCGAACCGCTTCCCGCCGGGATCAAGGAGGATTGTTTTTGACCTGCTCTCCTTTTTCAGAGCTTCACCTTTTAACGATTCAATCGCATCCGCTATCGGCTGGGGCGTCATCACCATCCCGGCGCCGCCGCCGAAAGGGGCGTCGTCAACATTCTTGTGTTTATTGGCGGAGTATTCGCGCAGGTCGTGAACGCGCACGTCCACGACGCCTTTTTCTATAGCTTTCTTAAGTAAACTTTCGTTTAAAAACGAATCGAAAAGCGAGGGGAAAATCGTAAGTACGTCTATCCGCATTTTTTTATCGTTACTTCTGCAATAGGTGGATTTTATAAAGGCCGATTAGAGTGAGGTCGGGCGCGGTTTCGTCAATCGTTTCCGAAAGGTCCAAAAGCCAGTCGCTCTGCCCGCCGGTAACGACCACCTTCGGATCGCCGCCCATCTCCTTTTTCATTTTCTTTACGATGGAATCAGCCATCCCGCAAAATCCGTAAACCGCGCCCGACTGCATACTCTCGATAGTATTCTTCCCGATCACGCGCGAAGGTTCTTCCAAACTTATCTGCGGAAGCTGCGCCGCCTTTTTAAAGAGCGACGCCATCGACGTGTTTATCCCGGGCGCGATCACTCCCCCTATGTATTCGCCTTTTTCGGAAATGGCGTCGAACGTTATCGCGGTGCCCAGGTCGACGATAATGAGCGGCCCGCCGAAAAGCGAATAGCCGCCAACGGCGTTGGCAATGCGGTCGGCGCCCACCTCGCGCGGGTTGTCGTAAAGTATCTTCATGCCGGTCTTTACGCCCGGCCCCACAGACACCGGCTTTACGTTGAATACCGAACGCGCCATCTCGCAATACGGCAAAAGGATCGGCGGCACGACGCATGCAATAATCACGTCCGTTATGTCCTCTTTCCCCAGGCCGCACTCACTCAAAAGGCCGCGGACCTTCAACGATACTTCGTCGGCGGTGTCGTTGGGGTTCGTGGTAAAGCGGAACTTCTCCGCAATGTCGCTGTTTTTAAAAACACCGATGACGGTGTGCGTATTGCCTATATCGACAGCTAAAAGCACTTTGCCAAACTCCTACTGAAAAATGTCGCCGCTTGTAACGCGCTTTAAACCTTCGCTCGTCTCGATCAAAAGCGCCCCGTCTCCGCCTATTTCCCTGGCCGTTCCCTTTATCGTATGGCCGCTTGGAAAAGTAACCGTAACATCCTTGCCCAATGTGCAGTTGATATCATTCCATAGGGGAAGCGCGGCCTTGAAACCCGATTCCCTGAATAGATCCATCATTGTCTCCATCCCGTTAATAATTGCGATTGCCGGTACCTCGATGTCGATGCCGATATCGTTATCAAAACCAAGTTGCCGCAGGCTGACGGCGGTATCAGCTATCTCTTCGGGAAAACTTTCCTGAAGCACATTCACTCCTATTCCCAATAGTACCATCCGGGCCTCTTTCCCTTTAAGCTCCGCCAGTATGCCCCCCAACTTTTTGCCGTCTGCGATTATATCGTTGGGATATTTGACGTAAACGGGCGTATCGCAAATTTCCCTAAGGGCGTTTGCAACGGCGACACCGGCGGCAAGGGTGACGCTTATAAGATCGCCGGGCGGCAAACCGGAAAACCGGACGCAAACGGTCATGCACAGCCCACCGTCTGAATGCCAGCGCCTTTCCATCCTACCGCGCCCCGCCGTCTGCCTGTCGGCAATGATAACGGTACCGTGTTTAAGTTTCCCCTCCTCGAACAGTTTGTTTGCATGGTCGTTTGTGGAGGTAGTTTCGTCAATATTTATAAAAGACTTACCCAGCCAATGCGTCTTTAGTCCCGCCAGAATCTTTTCGCCGTCCAACTTATTTCCTCAATAACATTTTTACGAAAGCTATTATGCCGATTGCCTCTCCGATAAAAAAAGTCCCCCATCTGTAAGGCGGCGGGTTTTCGCCCGCTTCCAGGATTTTATAATCCGCCATGAACGTATAAAGGATTATAAGCGCCCCGAACGTCACCCATGCAACATCGATTTTCTTTAACTTAAAAATATGCCCTCTTTCGCCCAGATGAACTAAAACAACCGCGCTTATGCAAAGCGACAGCGCCACGATTACCGGCGCAAGAACCGGCCCCCACCACGCGACCGGCAAAAGGAAGAGTATGTCGGGCGTCAGAAGGCTCTCCGGCCAGTTCAGAAAAACCTTAAGCCACACATAATAGAAAATATCCCACAGCCCGAAGGCGTACATGAAAAAAGCAAACTTCTGCCACGCACCGCGCCCAGCCAACACGCCCACCGAAAATAGGATGGCAAGCGTTGCCGCCTCGCGCAGCATCTCAATGCGCAGCATCTCCATCCATAATGTGGAATCGGGAAAAACCTTTAGCGGAAATGAAAATCCTTCCGGGTAGTAAAGTTGCCTTAAATAAACGACGACCGCGGCCTCTACCAACGCGAAACTAACGGCGAATACTGACAGCGGGATGAATTTATTCATGGCTTCTGTTTTCATTGCTTCTATTGTAAATCAAGATGTCAATAGCGGTGGCGGCTTACTTTAGGGCGGCTTATTTGATAAAATTCCAGTGATATGGGAGGATTTTTCAAGTCCCTCTTCGGCGGCGGCGCCGAGGAGAAAGATGAGGATCATTTCGATCTCGGAATGGCCGGCTGGAAAGGCGGCAACTACGAAGACGCCATAACGCATTTCAACGAAGCGATACAGAAAGACCCCAAAAACGCCGAAACCCACTTCAACCGCGCAAACGCAAAGCTTAAGCTCAAACGCATTGACGACGCCCTGAAGGACTATGACAAAGCGATCCGCCTGGACCCCAACAGCGCCAAATCTTACAGCAACAGGGGATACATCATGGAAAGGCTGGGAAGGCCGGCGGAGGCGGTTACCGATTATTCGGAGGCAATCCGCATCAAGCCCAACTTTTCCGTAACCTACCTTAACAGGGGAAAAGTCAGGTTCAAGCTGGATCATATCGAAGAGGCGCTGGCGGATTTCGACAAAGCCTTGAGCCTCAACCCGAAGTACTCGCACGCCTATTACTACCGTGGAAGAATCAAAGGCGAAATGGGAAAAAAGGACGAGGCAATTAAAGATTACGACGAGGCGGTACGCCACGATCCTAAAAACGCAAGGGCCTACTTTTTCCGCGGGGCCGAAAAGGTTTCCAAGGGCTGGATGAAAGATGCGATTGCCGATCTGGACGCCGCCATAAGGCTGGAACCGAAATACCCACAGGCGTTTTTCAAACGCGCGAACGCAAAAAACAAACTGGGTCAAAAAAAAGAGGCGCTAAAAGACCTGGACGAAACGATTCGTCTGGACAGGAAAAACGCCGTTGCATTCTACGCGCGCGCAAACATGAAGTTCGCACAGAAAAAGTACAAGGATGCAAAAAAAGATTTCGCCAAAGCCATTAGTCTGGACCCTAACTTCGCGTGGGCGTATTACGGCAGAAGCGCCGCGAAGATGGCCGAAGGAAACAGGGGGGGAGGAATCAGGGACCTGGAGATATTCGTCCAACTGACGGAAAGCTCGTACCAGCAATCCGGCAAGGTTCGCGAAGAGGCAATGCTGTATCTTGAATCCCTTAAAAAGCCCGCTTCGGCCGCCGGACGGCCCGAACTTCCGCCGCCCGCCTCGCCCGGCACGGAGGGTATCCCAATCGAAGCCGCGGCAATCGCAGAGGCAAAGGAACCCGGTATAAAGGAAGTGAAATTCGAAGCGATACTTTTTATCGACATTTGCGATTCAACCTCGATCATAGATTCGTACGGAAGCAATCACTTCCAGAAAATACTCAAGGCGGTGGACGGGCCGCTGAATGGGTACCTGAAAAAATACGAGTGCCTCTACCAAAAAAGCACCGGCGACGGTTACATGCTTTGTTTCGACAAGTGCACTAACGCACTTAACCTATCCATCCTTCTTCTGCAGGCGATTGATAACTACAACCGCGGTACGCAGGACAATCTGAAATGCGACATGAGAATCGGCATAGACTGCGGCCAGGTGAACATTAGGGAAGACAACTCGGACAGAGTGGGGGACGCGGCCAACGTCGCCAAAAGGATTGAAGGCCTTTCGAAAAGCTCTTTCGCGGAAATCACCAAAGAGAGGGCAAACGACTTCACCGAACGCAACAGGGTTTTCATATCCGCAAAAGTGCTTACGATGATAGGCGAACGGGACGAATTCAAAGAAAGGACTGTCGGCTGGGCGGAACTGAAAGGGAAAATCGGCGTAAGGTACAGGATTCATGAAATACTCTGGCGCGAATCAACCCCCGTTATGCCCGGCCCCGTTTCGGGGAGCACTACCTTTAAAGCCTGAGAATAATTTTTGATGACAAAAAAATCCCTGGGATTTCAGTTCCTTATAAATAATCTCTGTGTTATTCTTGGGCGGATTTCCTAAGGCCCGTTTTGGACATATAATTTATGGAGATTTTATGGAACTGAATATCCTGTCCAAGATGATCTTCCAGGCTATTGGAGGGCTTGGCATATTCCTTCTGGGGATGCGCTACCTCTCCGACGGCATTCAGGCAACCGCCAGCGCCCAGTTGCGCGGCCTAATAAACGCCGTTACGAACAACCGTTTCGTGGCTCTTGGGGTAGGGGTGATTTTCACATGTCTCGTTCAGTCCAGTTCCATAACCACCGTTATGGTCGTCGGCCTTGTGAACAGCGGCGTCATGACACTTATTCAGGCAATAGGCGTGATAATGGGCGCAAACATCGGAACGACTATTACCGGGTGGATACTCGTCCTTAAGATAGGCAAATACGGGTTGCCGATACTGGGCGTCGCGTCCTTCTTCTACCTTTTTTCGAAAAACGAACGGCTGAAGTTCACCGCAATGATCATAATGGGCATAGGGATGGTATTTTTCGGCCTTGAACTGATGAAAAACGGTTTCAAGCCGATGCGCTCAATGCCGGAATTCGTTGAATGGTTTTCGCTCTTTGAAGCGACCTCCTACTTCGGCGTTTTAAAAGCGGCGGCCTTGGGATGTATGTTAACTTTCTTAGTCCAGTCGTCCTCGGCTACCCTGGCCATTACGATGGGGCTTGCCGCAACGGGCGTAATAGACTTTACGACCGCCGCCGCCCTCGTGCTGGGCGAAAACATCGGCACCACCATCACTGCTTTCTTGGCCTCGCTGGGAGCCACTACGAACGCAAAACGTTCCGCGTACGCTCACATAATTTTCAACGTGCTTGGGGTAATGTGGATTACCGCCCTCTTCCCCTATTACATATCGATAGTTAAAGGCTTTTTAGGCGTGGACCCTGGAATGATGCTTATGAAAAACGGAAATGAAACCTACCCCTACATCATCCTGGGCATCGCCACAGTGCACACGGGATTCAACATCACAAACACGTTGATCTTTATTCCATTCATCCGTCAGATGGAAAAGCTTCTCCTGCGCATAGTGCCCGAAAAAGCCGTAAGGGAAAAGCCGAAACTTACCCAACTTGACGATGTCCTTATCGAAACTCCGATGGTGGCTATTGAAAGGACCCACGTGGAAATTATCAAGATGGGCGAAATAGTAAACAGGATGATGGCCCAGCTTAAGGAAGCGATCGGCGGCGAGTCGATTAACAACCGGTTCGTAAAGAAACTTTTCCACAGGGAAGAAGTGCTTGATAAAATCCAGAACGAAATATCGATATTCCTTACCGGCCTGCTGGCTTCGGGGCTACCGCACGATGTCACGGAAGAGGGCAAACAGCATCTCCACATGGCCGACGAGTATGAATCGATCAGCGATTACATTGTTAAGATACTAAAACTGCACTTAAGGCTGAGAGAAGCCGGCCTCACACTCCCGGATGAGGACACGAAAGACATCTTCGATCTGCACGAAAATGTCACATCGTACCTGCAACTTGTGACCAGCGGGTGCGAGAGCAGGTCAAAGGAAATACTCTTCAAGGCGAACCCGCAGTCGGATGCCATTACGCACAAGGTGCGCAAAATCCGTTCACAGCACATAGACAGGCTTGCCATTGAACGCAAGGACCCTCTGATAACCATGATATATACGGACATGCTCAACGACTACCGGCGAGTGAAAGATCACGCTCTAAACATTGCCGAAGCAGTAGCCGGAGAGAAATAAGCCAGGGCCGGGCCCCACAGCCCGGCAGTCTTAATAAAGGCGTATAAAGTGCCAAAAGAAATTACACACTGGACGCTTGCCGAAAAGGCGGTACGGCTTGCGGACAACCGTTTCATAAAGGAAGTAATCGCGAACAACAGGTTCCTTTATCTTTTAGGGGCGGTTTCGCCCGACACGCCGTATTACCAGACCTCTCCGGTAACGACAGACCTGTACGAGGAAGTGGGACGGAGGCTCCACGGGATAAACGCCAACGGCGCTTTCGAGCCGCTTGCCTACGTTGCCGGAATTTATGAAGAAATTACGCACGGCGCGCTGGCTTTTCTGCTCGGCGTTATTTCGCACCTGGTTGTCGACGGCGAATACCATCCGCTTATCTACCACTTCAGTGGGAACAGTCACAGCGCAAACAGAAATGAAATGCTAAGGGCAAGTTACCGCCACAGGCTGTTGGAGACCTATCTCGATTTACACTATTACGGCGATGTGGAGCCGGCAAACGGCTATTCCGTTTACAGGGCCTACAAGGGCAAGGAGATGGGCGGCGATGAATTTTTCGACCTGCTTGGCGCCTTTTATTTCGACAACCGCGCCGCACACCGGCGGCACACCGTTAACGCCATGCGGGCGCACTGTTTCTGGCAGTGGTGTTTTAAAAGAGAATGGCTGACGTACGCCGCAACCCTGGCGTCAAAAATTTCCCCTTTAGTTGTAGGGCACTACGCCGCCCTTTTCTATCCACGCATGAAGCCGGTACGCTCGCCCTTTTTCAACGGGAAGATTTCATATAAGAACCACGCAACCGGTTCGCGCCACATGGAGAGCATAAAGGACATCGAGGAAAGGAGTATAAATAGTATAGTTCGCCATTTCGATATGGTTACGGAGAACCGGGACGCGAAATCGCTTGCAAACATTTTTTCACGGCCGTCTCATGCCACATTCGAAAGCGTGATGGCAGATATGCCCCAAGATAAAATAATCCCCTTTGAAAACGGGACGGATATAGAAAAACTGGTCTTCGGTTAGATTAATAGAACGTCCGGCCGCCTCTACGATTATTCCGGTTTTAAGGCGGTGACGAACGAATGGTACGGCAAAACGTCGTGACTCTTTACGGCAACGAATCCGCACTTAGCAAGGTCGCCCATTATCTTTTGCGTCGGCACGCGAACTTCCTGCGGCGGGCCGTGGGGCGTATCGCCCGGCTTCCAGTCGATGGCCACGAACTTCCCGCCTGGTTTTAAAAGACGCATGAACTCCGCAAGGCTGGCTTCCAACTGGTGGAACTCGTGATAGATGTTTTGAGAATAAACGCAGTCGGATATTCCGCTATCAAGCGGAACTTTCACCTCATCCATCAACAGCGGTTTTATGTTGGGTGCGCCGTCACTTGCGATTTCCTCTTTCAGCGCGTCGAGCATCTCCTGCGATATGTCGCATGCGTAGATCGTCCCTTCCGGCATTTTTTTAGAGAACGGAATAGCGGAAAAACCTACCCCGCACCCGATATCGATAAAGTTTTTTGGATTTCCAAGCGCCAACGTGCGCCATATAAGATCGGGATTTTCGCGTTTTTTTCTTTCGGGGTCTTTGAGTTTGTCCTTCCCCTTCGGATCGAACTTATGGCAGTGCGGCATCGATTTATTTTAACCGCTTTCCGTCCACGGCGGAGGTTGAAAATTTAATTGCCGGTTTTGGTAGCTACAGCCGCCCTCGGCTGTAGAGTGCAAGCGGAGACGCATGCACCTACCATGCGCAGGCGGGGGCGCCTACGCTACCGAAATTCCCTCATTGGCGAAGCCACAAGGAGGGGAACTAAGGGGTGGTTCTCCAAAAGCCGAGACGTTGCATCGCAACGTCTCTACATAACCCCTCCGCCCCTTCGGGACACCTCCCCTTGTAAAGGGGAGGATCAGGATCACGCTACCGCGAAAGGTCGGTGGTGATTTCTTTAATCTTATCCAACAGCGAATCGCGTTTTACGTTGTGACGTTCGCCGGTTTTACGGACTTTTATTTCCACCTCGCCGTTCTTGAGTCCCTTTTCGCCGACGATCACCTGTACGGGAACGCCTATCAAATCGGCGTCGTTGAACTTTATCCCGGCGCGTTCGTTACGGTCGTCATGCAAAACCTCGTACCCCGCGCCTTCGAGTTCGTTTTCGATTTCGGCGGCGGCTTTTTGCAAAAATTCTTTTTTCACATTCAACGGAAGCACAATAATCTGGAACGGCGCGATTGCCCACGGCCATATTATGCCGTTGTCGTCGTGGCTCTGCTCTATCGCGGCGGCGGCGATGCGCCCTATGCCGATGCCGTACGTTCCCATCACTATGATCTGTTCCTTGCCGTTCTCGTCCAGGTAAGTGGCGTTCATCGCTTTACTGTACTTCGTGCCCAACCGGAAAATGTGCCCGACCTCTATGCCGCGGTGGAATTCCATCGCGCTTTTTTTGCATCGTGGGCAGTAGTCGCCCTCTTTCACCATGCGGATGTCCGCATACGTTTCGGCGGTAAAATCGCGCGCGGTGTTGATGTTAATTAGATGATAGTCGTCTTTGTTCGCGCCCGTGACGGCGTTAACCATCGACTTTATCGAATGGTCGGCAATGATCCTCATCTTCGATTTGTACGGCCTGTCGGGATTCAAAACCGGCCCCAAAAAGCCAACCGACGTGCCGGTGAGTTCCTTTACCTTGTCGTGCTCGGCAAGCTCCAGCATATCGGCGCCGAGGACGGCGCTAAGCTTTGGTTCGTTGATTTCGCAGTCGCCACGCACGATTACCATAACGTATTCACTGCCGCCGTTTACCGAATAGACCAGCGTCTTGATGAACTCGCGCGGCTTCTTATTTAAAAACTCCGAGACCTCTCCGATTGTAACGGTGCCGGGCGTTTTCACTTCCTGGATTGGAAGCATCGTCTTGTCGAGATGTGAGGAACTTGGGGCCTTTGCGACTTCCGCCTTTTCCGCGTTGGAGGCGTAATCGCACGAAGGGCACGAGACAACTAAGTCCTCGCCGGAGTCGGCCAGCACCATGAACTCGTGCGACGACGAACCGCCGATGTTTCCGGGATCGGCCTCCACCACGCGAAACTTCAGGCCGCTTCGCTCGAAAACACGCGAATAGGCGTCGTGCATCTTCTCATAACTCTTTGCGGCGCCTTCTTCGTCGCGGTCGTAGCTGTAGCCGTCTTTCATCATGAACTCGCGCGAACGCATAACGCCGAAGCGCGGGCGGATTTCGTCGCGGAACTTCGTTTGTATCTGGTAGAGGTTAAGCGGAAGCTGTTTGTAGCTTCTAACGTCGCGGCGGACGATGTCCGTCATCACCTCTTCATGCGTGGGGCCGTAGCAGAACTCGTGATCGTGCCTGTCCTTTATACGCAAAAGTTCTTTGCCGTAAACGTCCCACCGGCCCGATTCACGCCACAGCTCCGACGGTACCATCGACGGGAGAAGCGTTTCGATTGCGCCCGCGCGGTTGAGTTCTTCGCGCACGATATTTTCCACTTTGCGTATCACGCGCAGGCCCGTCGGAAGGAAGTCGTAAATACCGGCGGCTACCTTGCGTATCATTCCGGAGCGTATCATCAGCTTGTGGCTGACGATTTCCGCATCGGCAGGCTCTTCGCGCATTGTGGGGATGAAGTACCTTGTTAGCTTCATGTAAGCTTCATAATTTTTGAAGTTCTTCCATCAGCGCATTATACAGCCTGTCTTCGGGTTCCTTGCGTATGATCTTTCCCTTTTTGAAAATCACGCCGCAATGCTTTCCTCCCGCCACGCCGATGTCCGCCTCGCGCGCTTCGCCCGGCCCGTTCACCACACAGCCCATGATGGCGATCTTGATCGGTTTTTTCATCTTCGATATAGCTTCTTCCGCGCGTTCCGCCAGGCCCATCAGGTCGATGTCGCACCTGCCGCACGTCGGGCACGAAATTACTTCGGGCGTTATGCGGCGAATGTCGAGTGCTTTAAGAATTTCATACGCGGTTTTTACTTCCAGCACGGGGTCGGCGGTAAGCGAAACGCGGATCGTATCGCCAATACCTTCGTTGAGCAGTATCCCGATGCCGATTGCCGATTTGATTGTTCCGCCGAACGGCGTGCCAGCCTCGGAAACGCCGATGTGAAGGGGGTAATCGACGCGCTTTGAAAGTTCGCGGTACGCTTCGATTGTTTTGCGCACATCGGAAGCCTTGATCGATATTTTTATGAGGTCGAAGTTTAAGCCTTCAAGAATCGCCACGTGTTCCATCGCGCTTTCGACCATCGCTTCGACCGTGGGGCCGCCGTATTTTTTAAGTTTGTCTTTCGATATCGAGCCGGCGTTAACGCCTATGCGAATTGGGAGCTTCCGCTCGGCGGCGGCCTTTACGACGGCCTCCACGCGCTGGCGATTTCCGATGTTGCCGGGATTTATTCGTAGCCCGTCGGCGCCTGCTTCTATTGCCAGAAGTGCGAGTTTATGGTCGAAGTGTATGTCGGCAATTAACGGTACGGGGCTTTGGGCTTTAACCTTTTTAAAAACTTTGGCGGCTTCTTCATCGGGAACGGCCAGGCGCACGATTTCGCAATCGGCGGCTTTCAGTTCGAGTATCTGCTCAACAACAGCGCTTTCGTCGTGCGGGTTGCGATTGCCCATCGACTGCACGGCAATCGGCGCGCCGCCTCCCACCGGCACGTTGCCGATGCGGATTTGCTTTGTTTTTTTCATATAAGATAGGATACCCCTTATGACCAGCGTGAGAATACTGATTTTCGCTTTTTTATTAACGATTCTTTCTATCCCGTCCGCATTTACGAACGGGAATTTTATCATAATCGACGATTTTGAAAGCGGCCTTAAAGCCGGGTGGGAGCGAAAAGACTTCGAGGGAAAAACCAGTTACGAAGTTGTTAAGGAAAAAAACGGGCATGTGCTTAAGGCCGTCAGCGACGGATCGGCGACCGGGCTTATCTACAAGTACAAGTACGACGTAAACGAATACCCCATCCTTACATGGCGCTGGAAGATCGAAAAGATAATCAAAAAGGGCGACGCTTACACAAAGGAAGGCGACGATTACGCCGCGCGCGTGTACGTGATATTCCCCCACTGGATACCGTTCAAAACGAGAAGCATAAACTATATCTGGGCCAACAAGCTTCCGAAAGGCGCCCATACCCCGAACACCTATTACAAAAAAGCCATCTTGCTAGCCGTGGAGAGCGGGCCGGAAAATATCGGCAAATGGATAACGGAAGAAAGGAACGTTTACGAGGACTACAAAAAGCTCTTCGGCGAAGAACCGCGCATGGCGGGAGGCGTGGCCATCATGACCGATACCGATCAGACAGGCGAAAAAGCTGTATCGTATTATGATGACATCCGCATCGTATCGGATCGGCTGAAATCTGGAGAACCTCCCCTGCATCCCTCCTTCCGCAAGGAGGGGGAAGATCAGGTAACAAAAAATGAAATTAGAAACTCTACCTTTATCGCCCAATTAGTATCAATCCAGTTTAAGGCTTTTTGACCAATCGACATCTTTAGGGAAAGGGCCGATGACGGCAAGCTTCATTTCCGATTCGACGAAATATTTTTTTGATACTTCAAGAATCTGCTCTTTGGTTACCGCATCGACTTCCTCGGCAAGCTGTTGCGGCGTTTTTATATTCCTGTAGAGTATTTCGCGCAAACCGTAAAGGCTGGCCACGCGGCGCGAATCCTCTATCGCCAGGTCGGTGTGGCCTTTGATATTTTCCTTTGCGCGGTTCAGTTCTTCATCCGTAACGTGATCGGCCCTTATCTTTTGGATTTCCTCAACGGCGCATTTAATCGCATCATGCACCTTATTCAGGTTTACCCCCGCGCTTACCCTGCAAAGCCCGATATCCAGGTAGCCCGAATATCCCGAGTGTATGTAATAAGCCAACCCGCGCCGTTCGCGTATCTGGTAAAAAAGGCGCGAGCTCATCTGTCCGCCGAGAATGGTGTTCATCACCTTAAGGGGCGTCTCGTCCTCGTGCTCGGCGCCGCTGGTAAGAAAGCCGAACGTGAAATGCGCCTGCTCGGTTTGCCTTTCGCGTGTGAATATCCTTTCGGTGGCTATTTTTTTGAACGGGGGCGCAACGGCCGTTTCGGGCCCTTTTTTAAAATCGAAATACTTTTCGCAAAGGCTCCGGTGTTCATCCTCCGTGATTCCCCCTGCGGCGGTAACGACACAGTTCGCTCCGTAGTAGTAGCGCGAATGATGTTCAAGGAAGTTATCCCTGGTAATGGACGTTACAGTTTCCTCCGGCCCGGCGATATCCCACCCCAGCGGCTGGTCGCCGAACATCAGCTCATGGAAGTCGAGGTTTATCTGGCTCATGGGGTCGTCGTGGTACATACGGATTTCTTCTATTATTACGCCCTTTTCACGCTCTATCTCCTGCTGGTCGAACTTGGCGTTAAGGAGCATGTCCGAGAGGACGTCATATGCGATTTCCTTTTTGGATGCGGAAATCTTTACGAAGTATCCGACCACCTCCTCGCTTGTAAAGGCGTTGAAGACGCCGCCCGCGCGGTCTATCGCCCCGGCTACGGCCATGGTATCCGGGTAACGCTCGGCCCCTTTGAAGAACATGTGTTCCATAAAGTGCGATATTCCGTTTACATTTTTTTCCTCGTACCTGCTTCCCACGCGCACCAGCACCATAAGGGTCATCGATCTGGCCGTTGGAATGGGAACCGTAATGCAGCGCAGGTTATCTTTAAGTGTTTTAAAGGAATGTTCGAATTCAACCATTCGGGAAATTATACTCTATATGGCGCTAATGCGGACAAACGCGGCAAAAAAGGCTAGCATTGTATTATGACAATCGAAGAACGGGTATCAAAAATGCGCGGCGCGTTCGATTCGTACAACGTGCACAGGATTTACAGGGCCACCTCCAATTTCGGCGAGGACGAACGGAACATATTCGCGTGCATACCGCTGATATTACATTACAATTTCATGGGAATAGACGGCGTAAGGTGCCCGCCCCTGTCCCCTTGCGGCATCGCTTCATTCACACCGCGCGAATTACACATGAATGGATTCAAGGCGCTTTTCGGCAACGCGAAACTTTACGGGTCTTCCGATGAGCCGTGCATCCAGTCGCTTGCGCTTGTCGGCAGCCTTGGAACCGTAGGGCAGACGGAAAAATCGGACTTCGATTACGTTGTCATTGTAGATAAAGGGATGGTAACGGACAGGAAGTTAATAGACCTGCATGAAAAGCTCTCAGGCATTGAAAAATTGCTGATGGAAAAGTTTTCTACCGAGGTGCATTTTTTCATTCAGGGAATGAAGGATTTCCGCCGCAACCGTTTCGGTAAAATGAACAAGGAGAACATCGGCACGGCGATGGGCCAGCTCTTCAAGGATGAATTCTACCGCACGGCCATCTTCACGGCGGGCAAAAGGCCGCTATGGTGGATAATCCCGCCCGGCACGCCGGAAGACGACGAGGAAAACTTCAAAAAGCTGGCGGGTTCGATGCCGGATCTGAACATAAGTGAATACATCGACCTTGGACATGTGATCCGCCCGGATCCGGAGGAGTTTTTCGGCGCGGCGCTGTGGCAGATGAACAAGTCCATCCAATACCCTTTTAAGTCCGTGTTGAAAATGGGGCTTATGGAAGCGTATCTCTTTGAACAGGAAAAAGGGCTTTTGTGCGATGAGATAAAAAAGGAACTTTTGGAGTCGCCCGATAAACACGGAGAAATCGACCCGTACCTCAAAATGTTTGAGAGAACCGTAAGCTATTACAAAAGCCAGGGCATGGGAAAGGAAGTGCGCCTTTTGCGGTCTTCCTTCCTGATGAAGCTAGGCATAAATGTCGAAAAGGGCCTCGATCTCCTGACCCTGGCAAAAAACAGGCTTACGGAAAGGGAGCGCCATATATCCGATATTTTGAAGAAGTGGGACATCACCGGAAAAGAAATAACGGCAATGGGAAAAGACTTCGCCTGTTACGAGGGCGGCTACCAGGACCTGGGAGAGATGAACCGTTTCTTCCTTGACGTGTACGTCAGGCTTTCCGACTGGCTGGAAAGTGCAAAGCTTAAGGAACGCCGCATATCCGATAAGGATATGACCGTTCTTGGCAGAAAGCTCTTTACATATTTCGAGCGTCGAGAGGGAAAGGTGCCGTTTATATATCCGGGCAACGCCCCGAAAAACCCACCGGCAGGGGTTTCGCTGACGAATGATACAGACCAGTCGGGCAAAAAATATTGGCTTCTTTTCGATACCCTGATACAGAATTTGGCCAATTATAAATTTGAAGCATTTACGGAGCCTATTGCGCGCTTCAACACGATTATGGAAATGCTCACGTGGATGGTCATAAACAAAATGTGGAAGCCCGACTCCAGAATGCGATTTCTCAGCAACGTGTCCGTTTACAAATCTGTAGATGTTTTAGAGATTCTCAAAGGAATGTACGACTTTTTCATAGAGGCGGGGCAAGTAGAGCCATCAAGAGAAGATTACCTTTCCGATAAGGTCATTTTAAAGGTTTTCGCCGTTCCCAATCTCGGCATGGGCCATACCCCAGGCGAGATAACGAGGGTCGACATGGTTCTGTTCGACTCCTGGGGTGAATACGAATGCGTCAGAAAAAAGACGCAAAAGGCCTACATGGAAACGGTTAACCTTATGAAAACGGCAAGAATGTATAGCAAACAGCTTAGCCTTAAAGTGGTAGCGCCGCCCAGTCAAAACGATCCGGGACTGGCGCAAGAATTCGAATTTGGAATCGACAGGATAAGCGCGGATGAACTTAACGCTAAAAAATCAGGGAAAGCCAAGCTTGATCTATTATAATTAATATCAACAATCATGGGAAAAGTAAGGAAAATGCCGTCTGATCGGAAGGAGTTGTCTTTCCTGATAGCCAACAACTTGTACGAAAAAAGAACCGCCATTAAGGAAATGCTTCATAGCATGGGCTACAATCACATCGAACACGCACCGGACGGAGCGACGGCTTACAGCCTTCTGAAGCGCAGGTCGATAGACATCATAATATCGGCATGGAACATGCCGCAGATGAGCGGAATGGCTCTCTTAAAAATCATCTCATCCGAAGAAAAACTATATAGAATCCCCTTCATCATAATTGCAAACTCCATCAGCCGGGAGATGGTAATCGAAGCCGGTAAAAGCGGTGTGTCTGGATTCCTTGTCGAACCAATAAAAAAGGCGGAACTCGAAAAAAAGATTGAGAACATTTTTGGAAAGCCGAGTGACAAAAAAATGGACAAGGCGGAGGAGTTATTTTCAAAGGCTAAAAAGCTTATCGACCAGGGGAAATTCGACGAAGCGCTTGCACTGTACAAAAAAATACTTCAGGTACAGGAATCCGCCGAAGTATATTACAACATCGGATATATCAAGACCGCGCAGAGCAAGTTCGACGAAGCTATAATTGCATTCCGAAAAGCAGTGATGATAAACAACCTGCACGCCCGCGCCTTCAGGAGCATGGGCGAAGTTTACATGAAAAAGGACGATCCGCATGAGGCGGAAAAGTGCTTCGAAAAGGCAGGCGAGATATTCCTGGAACAGAACATGGACAGTGAGGCCGAAGCCGCCTTCAATAATGTTTTGAAGCTGAACCCGAATACCGTAAACGTTTACAACAGCCTTGGTATAATCTACCGAAAACAGAAAAAGTACAAGAAAGCCGTCAATAATTACCAGATGGCCATTAAGGTTGACCCGGAAGATGAAAACATATATTACAACTTGGCTCGCGTAATGATCGAGAGCAAACATATGAAAGATGCTGTAAAGACGCTGGAAAAAGCGCTTGCCATCAACCCCGATTTCGAGGAAGCTAAAAACCTGCTTCAAGCAATAGAAATAGGCTTTTAATCTTTCCGGCCAATTATATTGAAAGGCAGGGATGGAAAGAAATAACATTGTCAAGGAAAAGATCAGTTTCCTAATAGTTGAAAACAGCCCGAAAAAAAGACAGGCCTTCATGAGTATCCTGCAAGAACTGGGATATGAGCATTTTTACGAGGCTTCCGACGGCGCCGCCGCCTTTAATTTACTGAGGAGGCGTACTGTAGAGATAATCATCTCCGCCTGGGACATGCCGCAGATGAACGGCCTTGCGCTTTTAAAGGTCGTAAGTTCCGATGAAAATTTCTACATGATTCCGTTCATTTTCGTTATTCCCACAATCGACAGGGACATGGTCGTGGAAGCCGGCAAGCGTGGCGTTGCCGCGATATTCATAGAACCTATACGAAAAGAGGAAATAGAAAAAAAACTGGTGTCCATCCTTTCGGGGGGAGAAGTGGACGAAAATGAGTTGAAGGTCGAAATACTCCTAAACAAGGCCAAAAAGCTGTCGAAGGAAAAAAAATACAACGAGGCACTGGCGGTCTACAGGGAAATTATCGAAGCTCATGAATCGGCCGAAGTATTTTTCAACATTGGGAATATAAAATCGGCTCAGGGTAAATACGACGAAGCCATAATAGCGTTCCGCAAAGCGGTAATGATTGACAATTTGCACGCAAGGGCGTTTAAGGAAATGGGAGACGTGTACTTGAAAAAGGACGAGCCTCAGGAAGCTGAAAAATGCTTCGAAAAGGCGGGCAAAATATTCATGGAAAGGAATCAGGATAAGGAAGCGGAAATAGCCTTCAAGGAGGTGCTTCGTCTGAATCCCGACACGGTAAACATCTACAACGACCTTGGGATACTTTATCGGAAACAGAAAAGGTTTGACGATGCCATAAACAACTACCGGCTCGCGCTTAAGGTCGATCCCGAGGACGAAAACATATACTTCAATCTCGGGCGCGCGCATCTTGAAAATATGCAGGTTGTAAAGGCAAGAAAGATGTTCGAACACGCTCTTGCGCTGGATCCGGATATGGATGAGGCGAAGAGAATGCTGCAAGCCATCGATGTGGGCTTTTAGCAGGCTGCTGGAAAAGCGGCTTGTCTGTCTTGGTTAGTTATATAAGTTCTTTTTGCTTTTGACAAAGCAGGGTTTATAAAATAAGTTAAGGGATTGTGCGTTTTCGATCCGGCGGTTTTGTGAGCTTAGCACGTTAATTCAGTCCAACGGAGTTTTTACTATATGACAAAAAGCGAGAGTCCCGGAAAGGACAAACTGGTCTTTCTTATAGTACACAACCACTCGAACCAAAGGGCAAAGCTTGTTGAAATGCTAAGCGCCATGGGATTTAAAAACTTTGAAAAGGCATCCGACGGAGCCGTGGCATTCAACATCCTTAAAAGGCGTACCGTCGATTTTATTATTTCCGGGTGGGACATGCCGCAGATGAACGGTCTTGCCCTTTTGAAGGTCGTCTCCGCCGACGAGCTTCTTTACAGGGTACCTTTCATTATAATAGCCCAAACGATAGACAAGGAAATGGTAGTAGAAGCCGGCAAACGCGGCGTGGCCGCTATCCTCGTGGAACCCGTAACGTCGGCTGAGCTGGAGGCGAAAGTTACGGGAATATTTGAACAACCGGTCGACGATCAAACAAAGATGTTCGAAGATATGTTCGCGAAAGCCAAAAAGCTTACCGACAAGGGAAATTACGACAACGCGCTGGCAGTGTACAAAAAAATGCTGCAACTTCATGAATCCGCCGAAGTATATTACAACATAGGGTACATCAAAACCGCGCAGGGCAAGCACAACGAGGCCATAATCGCGTTCCGCAAGGCAGTGATGATAAACAACCTGCACGCCATGGCCTACAAGAGCATGGGTGAAATTTACATAAAAAAGGAAGAACCGCATGAGGCGGAAAAATGCTTCGAAAGGGCTGGTGATATATTCCTGCAACGGAACATGGACAATGAGGCCGAAGCCGCCTTCAACAAGGTTCTGGAACTGAACCCGAATACCGTAAACGTTTACAACAGCCTTGGCATAATCTACCGGAAGCAGAATAAGTACAAGAAGGCCATCCATGCATATGAAATGGCTTTAAAGGTTGACCCGGAAGACGAGAACATACACTACAACCTAGGGCGCGCCATGCTGGAGAATAAGCAGATCGGAAAGGCGAAAAAGGCGTTTGAAAGCGCCCTTGCGATTGATCCGTCGTTCGAAGAAGCCCGGCGCATGTTGCAGGCCATAGAAGTAGGTTTTTAGCCGGCCATTTCGGCCAACGGGCCGAGCTAATGGAAAAGTTGCCCGCCAAACGGCGCGGCTTACGTCAGGGACTGTAGCTTGCGGACGTCGAATCGGTTTCATACACGGTAACGCGCGAAGGGGAAAGAGGCAGTCCTTTTTTTAGCTCGTTAAAAATCCATTCGGCAATCTTTTCGGCGGTGGGGTTTTCTTTGTCGAACGGCGGCACGTCGTTAATCAGCTTATGGTCAAGGACGCCCTTTATTCTCCCAAGTTCCCTTGAAACGTCGTCAAAATCCATAACCATTGAATGCCCATCGAGTTTTTCCGATGAGAAAAACGCTTCCACCGACCAATTGTGCCCATGTATGTTACCGCACGGACCGGGATGGCCGCGCAATTTATGCGCCGCGCTGAAAGATTCCCTGACTGTTATTTCATACACTCGTCACCCCTTTTCTCCGTGCCTTCCGTCCGAGGCGCCGCCGGTATCCTTTTTAATGACGCTTTGCGTTACCCGTATGGAACGCGACCTGCCGGTCTTTTTGTCCCTTGCGGATATGCTCATTATGCCGTCCACGTTTATATCGAACTCCACTTCCACCTTCGGTTCGCCTTTTTTCCCACTTTCTATCCCACCGAGGATGAAATCGCCCAGTATGATGTTTTCCGAAGACCTGTTTGAGTTGCCCTGCAAAACCTTTATCTCTACCTCGCTCTGGTTATCTGCGACCGTGGTGAACGTCTTTCTGCCGGTTACCGGGATTGTGGTGTTTTGAGAGATTATTGTTTCCGTTCCGCCCCCCTCTATCTCAAGCCCAAGTTTCAGCGGCGTGACGTCCAAAAGCACCATGTCCGACATCTTTCCACCAAGTATGCCCGCCTGCACGGCGGCTCCAAGTGCGACGCATTCAAGCGGATTGACGCCGCCCAATATCTTATCGCCGAAATGTTTTATTATGGCTTTCCTTACAGCGGGTATCCTTGTTGAGCCGCCGGCAAGAAGAATGTGCTCTACTTGAGACTTGTCGGTTTCGCCGGATTTCAGGGTCTCCTCCGCCAAGCTTACGAGGCGTTTGATTATACCGGATACCATCGTCTCAAGTATGGATGCCGTGAAAGTGCGGTCAATGTGAATAGGGCCGTTCTTGTCCGCCGTTATAAACGGTATATGCAGCCTGGCGCTGTCCGACTCCGACAGGGCGATCTTCACCTTCTCCGCTTCATCCTTCAGTTTTTGCATTGCCATCTTGTCTTCTTTAAGGTCTATACCGTACTCCGCCTTGAAATCTGCCGCCACCCTTTTGACTATCAGCCGGTCTATGTCGTCTCCGCCAAGCCTGTTGTCTCCACCCGTGGCCTTTACCTCGAAAACACCCTCGGCGATAGTGAGCAGCGATACATCGAACGTGCCGCCGCCGAAATCGAATACAAGTATGCTCTGCTCACTTTCATGGTTAACGCCGTACGCCATTGCGGCGGCGGTGGGTTCGTTTATGATGCGCAAGACTTTCAGTCCCGCCAGCCTGCCGATTTCCTGCACGGCCTGCCGCTGAAGCTGATTGAAATAGGCCGGAACGGTAATGACCGCTTTTTTCACCGGCTGTTTAAGGTGGGCTTCCGCTTTTTCCTTAAGGTGAATGAGTATTTGCGCGGCAACCTTTTCCAAACTCCATTCTCCCTTGCCGGTATTTACGGTTTTAACCTTCCCCAAAGCGGTTTTTATTGACAGGTACGTCCTTTCGGGATTTAGTATCGCCTGCTTTTTGGCGCTTTGCCCAACCAGCGTCTCGCCTGTTTTTGAAAAAGCAACCGCGGAAGGCATGATAAACCCGGCTTCTCCATTAACAGGCAAAAGAACCGGCGCGCCGTCTTGGATAACGCCTATGGCTGAAGTAGTGGTTCCGAAATCTATGCCGACTATCAGGCTGTCTTTATTTTTCATATTAATTATGAATGCGCCAACAGGAAGCTAAAACATTTACAATGGATTATAGCCCATTTAGCCGATAAGCTTTTCAACGTCAAGCAAGCCGACTATGCCGCCTCCGGTCCTTCCCACACCGCTGATATATTCTTCGGATATTTCACCCAAACTGGAAGAAGCCGGTTCCATGTTATCGTCGTTGATACGCATCACCTTTGTAACCGCGTCAACCAGCAGTCCCGCAATATTTCCTTCCACATCGGTGATTATTACCCTGGTGCTTTGCGTAAAGTCCGCGTCTTCCAATCCCAGCTTCATTCGTAAGTTTATAACCGGTATTATATTGCCCCTGAGGTTGATGACCCCTTCGAAATGGTCGGCAACCCTCGGAACGTAGGTAATGTTGTCTAGTATAAGTATTTCCCGTACCGATGTTATGTCCAAAACGTATTCCTCGGCGCCCAGCCGGATTCCGACAAATTGCTTTTCGGTAGATTTTTCGGATTCAGGCGTTTCGACGGTCTCGTCAATACGAAACTGGCTCATTGGGTCAGATAGCCTTTATAGCTTCATCCTCGCTATCATAAATCTTGAAAAGTCTGGTGAGGCCGACCGTTTCCAGCACGTTTTTTACAACCTCGTTGGGATTAATAAGGGAAAAGCTGCCCTTTTGGGACAGTACCGTTTTATAGACCGATACTATGAACCCAACCCCGGCGGAATCTATCATCCCGACTTTTGAAAGATCAATCAAAAACTTGGTGGTTTCAGCCTCGCTTATTCCCTTTTTTATAATCTCGCGTATTTCGTTTAGATGATTGAAGACGATATCGCCAACAATGGTGAAAATTACGACGTTCCCCACTTTCCTGGTTTCAATATTCATGGAATCCCCTCAAAACAATTTCATGTTGCCAAGCTAAGATGCCTAAAAATGCATCGCCCCTTAATTTCTCTTGTCATGAATTATTAGCAGAATTCGCGCCGCAAGCCAAGTTAAAAATTGCGCCCCATCCATCGCCCCCAAAAGACAATTGCATTATTTCCAATTCCACGGGTTACGCCGTCTCTTCTATCTTCTTAAGGGCCTCGTCCGTGCCCATAAGTACAAGTACGTCGGATTCCTTGATTACGGCATCCGGCGACGGTACAAGGTTTACCCTTTCCGGAATCAGTTCCTTTACAGCTATAAGCTGAACGCCGTAAACGTTCCTTAGCTGAAGTTCCTTGATTGTCTTTCCTATGAAGCCGTTGGGCGGCGCCAGTTCCATTATTGAAAACCCGGGCGCTATGGGGAGGTAGTCCATCAGGTTGCGCGACGAAAGGTTAAGCGCCAGTTTTTCCGCCATGTCCTTTTCCGGAAAGATAACGGTAGTCGCGCCTATTATCTCGAGAATTTTCCGGTGATCCTCCGTAATGGCCTTTACCACGATCTCCTTCAGCCCTATTTCCTTGAGGTGCAACGTAACAAGTATCGAGTGATCCATACGTGTGCCGAGGCTGACTATAGCCGTATCCACCTCGTCGATGCCCAGGGATAGGAGCGTCTCTTTGTTCGTGGCATCCGCTATTATCGCCTGGGTGGTGTAATCCTTTATTTCCTGCACTATCTCCTTGTTCGTGTCCACGGCTATTACCTCGTGCCCGTTTTCAAAGAGCCTGCGCGCAAGATAAAAACCGAACTTACCCAAGCCAATTATGGCGAATTTCCTCTTTTCCGTCATATCAATATCATAATACGGTTACACTCAAATAAAAAACAGTGTGCGGGCCTACCCCACCATTACCGTTTCCTCAGAAAGCTGATAGGCTCCCGACGTTCTGCCGGTGCCGACCGCCATTGCAATTGTAAGGGGCCCCAGCCTCCCCATCAGCATCAAAAGAGTGATAATAAGCTTTCCGGTAACACTTAGGTCCGGGGTTATACCCATGGAAAGCCCCACGGTACCAAAGGCCGAGACCGCCTCGAAAAGTATCGGCATGAAATCGCCGCGAGTGCTCCCCGTTACGGAGGCGGGGTTGGACTCAGTTATCAGCAAAAGGAACATTGCAACGATAAGGACGATAACGAATATGAAGACGATTGAGATCACACGCGACATCACCTCCACGGGAATCGCGCGGTTCATTAAATGAACCCTTTGATGCCCCTTGTAGCGGGAAATGGCCATTCCGATAAGGAGCGCGAAAGTGGTTACCTTTATGCCTCCCGCCGTGGAAATAGGCGCTCCGCCCACGAACATCAAAAGAATAAACATGTAAAGGGTGGAGTTAGTGAACTGCGACAAGTCGAGGTTGTTGAATCCCGCATGCCTGGCAGACGCAACGTGAAAAACGGCGCTCATGATCTGCTGGTAGAACGGTTTGTCGGCGTGGCCGTTTCCGTACTCGAATATAAACAGCATTACCGAACCTATTGCAATTGACACGAAAGTGGTAATCAAAATGATTTTTATCTGGAGCGACCACATCGTCCTTTTAACAGCCTTCCCCCTTATCTTTTTGAACTTCGCCTTAATCTTGTCGCTGATCTCGGCTATCGTCATAAAACCTATGCCGCCTATCACGAAAAGTATAAGGACGACAATGTCAATCGGAATGTTTTTTTCATATCCAGCCAGACCATCCTTAAACGTTGTAATTCCCGCGTTACAAAAGGCGGATATGGAAAGAAATATCCCATGGAACGCGGCGTCCTTAAAACCCATATCCGGCGACCAGAAGAAAATAAAGATAGCCGCCCCAACCGCCTCGAAGAACAACAAAAAGAAAATAACCGACTTAATAAGCTTTTTTACATTTATCCTGTGCGACGCCGTGAACGAGTCGTGGACTAACGACGAATCCCGAAGTGAAAGCGATTTGCCTAGCATCAGCAGGAACAGTGTCGATGCCGTAATGATCCCTATTGCCCCCAGTTCGATGAGTAAAAGGATAACTATCTGTCCATACGTCGTAAACGTATCCGCAACGTTGATGGTTACAAGTCCCGTAACGGTTGTGGCGGAGGTGGCTATAAATAAAGCGTCAACGAACGATATCGGCTGTTTGTGCGCGAAGGGCATCATCAACAGCACCGCGCCGGTCAGGATTATACCGGAAAACATGAGCGTCGTTACATGAGCGACGTGCATCCCGCCACGGGACGTCTTACCCTTTTTTTCAGTCATAAGAGTGTTATTCTACCTCCAAGTCGGCGTATGCAAAAGGTTCTTTACAGAAATCGGGATGCCTGATTGCGACCCACGCATAAACGCTAATGGGATCGTAAGCTATTAGAAAGGCAGCTTCAGTTTCTTTTTCAAGTCTTTCAGGACTTTCTTCTTTTCTTTTTCAGCCTGTTTGTTCACCTTTTTTTCCTGTTTTTTTATCTCTTTTTTGGCTTTTTCTTCCTTTTTCTTGATTTCTTTCCTAAGCTTTTCTTCCTGCTTTTTCAATTCTTTCCCGACCTGCTTTTTGTATTTTTCAATCTCCTTTTCCAGGCGTTTTCTCCCCTCGTCTTCCACTCTCGCCTGCGCGTCCTTAAGTATATCGTCAAGGTTTTTAAGTTTTCCCGCGTCATCCGTCAAGATGCCCTTTAGCTCCGGCACCAGCTTCGCCAGCTGTTTGTCCAGCTCCTCGGCGACTCTTTTTCTGATTTCCTTAAGGGCCTCTCCCAGCGCGTCTTTGAATATCCTTTTGAATATGTCGTCAATATTGCTGGTAACGGATACCTTGACCTTTTTTGCTTTTCCCTCCCCCTTGCCGACGACCTCTATGAAGTCGATTTTGGCAAGTGTCTTGCCGAGTATTCTTTTCACGGCGGGATCGACCTTGCCCAGCTTTTCGTCCCTCGTTTGTATTTTTATGTTTTTCAGGTTTATTCCAAACCTGCTCTTTATATCGTCGCCAGTAACATTCAACTTGAAGTCCGTGTTAATCGTCCCACCCGATAGCGTCACCGGCGCCTCGCTTCCGATGGCGTTCGTTATCATGGCGGTGGTGATTTTTCCGGCAGCCAGGTCAACATTGTAAATCGAAGGCTCTTTCCTTAGATCAACCAAACCATTAACCGAGAAATCCGCCCCCGGAAGCGACTTTAGTCCCGCCCTTATCTCCATCTTTGCGGGAGAGCCGGTAAGCTTCTGGTCGGAGGAGATTTCGAAAAGCTCGCCGGAGAACCAGTTGCCGGTTCTTTTGTCGGCGTCGACTTTGAGTAATGCCTTCCTGAGATAGAAACCCGGCTGGGGGTTCCTGATCGGGTAATGCACTGTTTCGCCCTTAAGCCTTTTCTTCTTTGCCTCCTCTTGGGCCTTTTGCCTATCCTGGAATTCCTTCAGTTTCTTCTTGTACTTCTTGAAAGTTTCATACGCCTGCTCCAGTCGGTCTTTATACGCCTTGCCGAGGACCTGCTCGCTTAAGCCTTCAGCGCTTAAATCCCGGATACCCAGAAGGGAAGCCAGCTTTTTCAAATCGGTTTTCCGCAGGTCGTCAATTATTTTCAGGCCCTTGTCAATCTGGTCAAGGTCTTTTTGGAATTCCTTTTTTAACTCCTCGAATTCTTTGCGCACGCCCTTTATTTTGTTTTCCGCGTCCTTGACCTTTTTTTGATATTCGGGAATTTTTGCGGGTTCGAACTTTTTCGGAACTATATTTTTGAGGGATTGCAGCGATTCAAAGTCTTTCCGCACCTTCTCCAACCTGTCTTTCCAGAACTTGTCCCGCCCATCGGCGTAATCCCTGATTTCGTTAATCTGTTTCAGCGATTCCATGTTTTCTGGATTGACGATTTTCTTAATGTCGAAATCCTTTATAAGGTTTTCGTCCGGCAGGTATTTGCTCCAGTCGAGATCAATCCCTTTCTTGCTTAGCTGTTCTTTCCCTTTTCCCTTCCCGAATTCAACCGCCTTGTCCAGCCCTTTTCCGACAACCGATTTCTCCCCGGCTTTTTCCGCTTTTTTCTTTTTCTTGATTTCGATTCCGCCCCACGTATCCCTCTTTTCTCCCCACTTAGGCGTAACAGCGGCCATCTTTTCTATCCTCAGACGGCCGGAAAGTAATTCCACAAGGGAAAAATCGAACTCCGCGCTTTCAATCTGGAAAACATTTTTCCATGGGTCCTTGGGGTCCGCCACTTGCAGATCCTTAATCCTTATCCTCTGCTTCTTAAAGCTGATATCCAGATCGTCCAGCGAAACCTTCGCGCCCACGAACGAGGAGCCGACGGATTCTATCTGCCCTTTCACGTAGCTGTCGAAATAGTAAACGGAAAAGACACCCACCGCCGCGCAAAGGGCCGCAACGACTATTATTACTTTCCACCTCATGGCTTTATTCCGTAAGCCCTTTTATGCGTATATACCAGTTGTAAACGGCCGATCCCTTTATCATCTGGATGACCTTCAGTTTGTCGAACCATGGCTGGAAGCGAATGCGATAATTTTTCACAAACCAGTAGGAGAAGACAAAAAGAGGGACAAAAAACAGCAACGACAAAGCCAAACTGCCCATGACGACCGAGTTGTTAAAGCGCGTCCACGTCATAAGCGGTACGTTGTAAGCGTCCGTCCAGAAACCGAAGAGCGCTTCGGCCTTGAGGACTTTCAGGCCAACGATATGCGAAACCGGGTCCAACGCGAATGCAAGAATCGAAAACCCGATAAACGATATCCATGCCGAGCCGGGATTCACCCTGACGATCAGTATCAGGGAAAGGACCGCAAGGTTGTGGATATTAAAAAGCGGCGTAAGGCCAAGAATCATTCCAAAACAAACGCCGCCGGCAATCTGCGCGGGTGATGCATCCGAATGGAGGATTTTTATTATCTTACTCAAAAAAGCGGTAATACCAACCACCTCCCGATATTATAAAAGACAAATATTTTCCGAGCTATTAAATAATACTATATAAGCAGTATTCAGACACAAGATTTATTCTCGGAAACGCGTTAAGCACGACGCACCTTTTTGAAGATACCACAGGGAGGCAAAGCCTTGAATCTATTAGTATATTTGATCGTTACAGCAGGGATTTGTTTTTTATGGCAAAAACCAGAAGCTGGTTTCTTCCCATCAAACCAAGTTTTGAGCATATATGGGTTCTATGGTTATCAACCGTTCTGGGGCTTATACAGAGTTCGCCGGCAATATCCTTGCTTGTTTTATTTTGGGAAATCAACTTTAAAACATTTCTTTCAGCAAAGGTAAGGCTTTTGAGCGGCGGAATTTTCTCGGCGAAAGTTTTCAGTTCCCTGTTTTTCTTTATTAGGTATTCCGACAAGGCGTGGCTGATATAATTTTTCCCGCTTACGATTGCTTTCAGGCCCTCCAGGAGTTCATCTGCGGCGTTTTCTTTTAAAATATATCCATTCACGCCCAAATCGATAGCTTTATCGAAAAATTCTTCGTCTCCATACATGGTCAATATAATGACTTTAGTCTGCAGGTCTTCCTTTTTCAGTTCCTTCAAAATATCGAGGCCGTTCATGCCGGGCATCGTGATGTCCAGAATCGCAACTTCTGGGTTCAGCTTCCTTATATTTTCAAGTGCATTTAAACCGTTATCGGTTTTGTAAATAATCTTATACGGGTCTGCAGAGCCTTCAATCAGGTCAACGAGGCCTATAAGGAAGATCGGGTGGTCATCGGCAATCAGTAAGGAAATGCTATTTTTATTGTTCATTTTTCGGCACAAGTATTTTTATTGTAAGGCTCGTCCCTTTCCCCGGCGTCGACTCAATATCAAATCTTCCATCAAGTATTTTCGCTCTCTTTGAAATTCCGGCCAACCCCATACTGGTATTTCCCGGAGAATGGGCGCCGCCGGAACCGATGTCAAATCCCTTTCCATTATCGCTGATTTTAATGTTCATGGAATCGCCGTTTTTTTCCACATAAATTGTTGCCTCGCTCGCCTCGGAATGCTTGATGATGTTATTCAGGCCCTCTTGAATTATTCGATACAGATGAACCTCGCTGGTTTTTGGCAAACAACCGTCCACATTATGAATATCTGAATTTATGTTTATTCCAGATACCTGGGAATTCCTGTTGATTACAGACTCTAAAGCTCCTTTCAATCCAAGCTTGTCGAGCTGATACGGGTGCAAATCGTATGCGATTTCCCTGGCCTCGTCAATTGACTGCTGTGTAACCGACGCTATCTGGTTCAGGGTTTTGTATATTGCATTCCGACTTGTTAATGACTGCAGACACATCCTTATCCCGTTTTTTATTACGAGCAAATTCTGGCCGAACCCGTCATGAAGCTCCGAGGCTATCCTTTTCCGTTCATTTTCCTGGGACTCGACAAGTGTCCTTGAAAACTGTTCAAGCGTCATCTGTGCCTGTTTTCGCACCGTGATATCCCTGATAGCGGCGGTTATAAAATGGATGCCGCTACCAGCCTTTGTTTCTTCAAGCCTTAGCTCAAGCGGGAAGACCGTTCCATCCTTACGGATTCCTTCAAGCTCGATGCGCCGTCCCATAATTTTGGATTGGCCGGTTGTCAAGTAGCGTTTTCTCCCTTCATCATGAAAGGTTTTATACTTTTCCGGCATCAGTATTTCCACATTTTGACCTAAAAGCTCCTCCTCTGAATAACCAAAGATATTGCACAATTCATCGTTTAAAAAGCAGATGCGGGAATCCGGGTCGATAACAATTATGCCTTCCCCTACCGTCTTAATTATGGCTGTAGTCCTCTGTTCGGATTGCCTTAAAACAATAGTGAGGCGATAGAAACCGTATCCAAATACCAAGACAAGAATCAACATTAGACCGATTTCCTGGATCGTTCGACCTAGCAAAATATTTTGCGCTTCTTTAAGCGCTTCTTTGGGATGCGTGACTTCAACCAGCCCAATGACGTATCCTAAAGGAACCGGTCGTTTAACGTCATCATCCCACAAATGGTGGCATTCCTGACACTCTTCAGTGGCTCTGAAGGCGTGAACGGAAACAAAAAAATCCTCCGTTTCCCAAATTCGTAGCTTGCCGTCTAGCAGGGCCGTTTCTTCTTCTTTGTTTATCGGTAATTCGTCGGACTCCTTTCCGTATTCCTCATCGATTGCGACGCTATGTATCATCCGCACCTGGTCTTGGTCTTTTGTGTTGAAGACCTCTACATATTCATCAATAGCCGCCCCGCCAATTTCAGAAGATGAAATGAGGTTCAATATCGTATCCCTTATATAGGCGCCATCTTGTTCGGCCTTAGTTCTTACGCTGGTTGTCATGTTTTCCACGCTCTCAAAATATTCCCATGCCTCGGTCACGACGAGAGCTAAAAAAAGTAGCAAGCCTATTCCCATAAACCTTACGTTGGATATCGGCTTTTGAGACCACTTTGGACTGGAATTCGATCCGATCTTCATAACAATTTCTTATAGCAAAAGACTTTAAATTCAATCAACAAAGCACCGCCCCCGATCACATTGACACAAGTTTAGCATCAAGCCGCCTATTTTAGAAGAGACCTTGGGCGGAACGCTTACACAGGTTGCAGAAAAAGTCCATCCGGGACTTTTTCTGCTGCGGCTTGGTCGAAATAAATTCGTCCAAGCCTTTCAAATTGCTTGGCTTTCAGCCTACGCAATTTGGGCAATCCATCCATGGATTGCTTATAGGGTTGCTTTTTCATCAGCCCTATAAAGCGCCGGTAGAGAGCGCCGCTGCGTCTCTGTGAAGCGTTATTCCGCGCTGTCCTAAAAAGTGGGTGGTGGGCGATACTGGGATCGAACCAGTGGCTTCTACCGTGTGAAGGTAGCACTCTACCGCTGAGTTAATCGCCCTCCTGAGAAGCTATTTTAGTTCAACCAAACCGCCTGTCAATAACGGAAAGGGAAGGGTGCCGTTCCAGACATGCTCCCTTCGTTTCTCCCTTCGTTCCTCCCTTCGTTCCTCAGGACAGGCAGGACCACCTAAAGGTGGCAGGCAAGCACGACAGGGGCCTCGTTTGCGGCACAAAAGATATCGATAGACCAGGATTACACGGGACGCAAAAAAACCCTCCCCCGAATCCGGGAGAGGGTTTTGTATTCGTTCTGTCAGGTTAAAAGTTTATGCCTAGCACTACGGTGAACTCGGTGTTGGAGTCCGCCCTGGTCGATAGAGAAGAATCAACATCGTAGTTGAGCGACCTGAACTCAGCGGCGGTGTAAATATCGGTGCCGTTTTCATCGTCTGCGAATATCGTGTAATTGGCGCCGACAACGATTACGTTATTCAACGCCCAGCCGTTGGAATCGTCGACAAAATCGGCGTCGTTGAACATTTCGTACCTTACCGCCACTTCAAGTGCATCGCTGGTCATGAAGGAGAACCCAAGGCTGCCTGCCGATTCCTTGTATTCCTCGGTCGCAC
>SDBV01000252.1_pt1 | contig 73900 bp, 66 predicted proteins | sample 2277081 | NCBI WGS metagenome assembly SDBV01 (sample SAMN10402039, study PRJNA504765) | marine sediment metagenome | isolation source: marine sediment core GS10_PC15, 223 cmbsf | place: Arctic Ocean: Southern Knipovich Ridge | collected 2010
AGGTATACAAAGCACTCATCCTCATCATAAGCATATTCCCCCAAATATTAAACATAACCGTATTCCTGCTACAGAGATGAGTTTTACCAGACCAAATCTTACTCAACTAATTCAGGAGATTGAAGCACAAATCAAATCTAAAACAGGACATGATTAATTTTATGAAGCCTTTGCAAAGCATCCTAATTCACTAACTTGAAAAAAATAATCCTTACCATATTATTATTAAACATAATAAGCTATGCCTCATCGCAAATGCTAAGCAACTTACGTGTTTCTAATTATGAACTAAACTTGGATACTATCACTATTGATACATTAAGCATTATCCCCAATACAATATATATTTATGATGAAAATAACATACTAATTCCCGATACTTTATATATAATTGATTATGCAAAATCTTTGTTTATACCTGATAGTGCTTTAAAAAAGCAAGTACAAGATGTAAAAATATCATACAGGGTTTTTCCTTACTATTTTGCAAAAGAATATTTTCATAAAGATTTTTCTAAGCTCACTCCTTCAATAAGTAGTTCTGAAAGTCCTTTTAAATATACGTATAAGGAGGATAGTTACAGAAATTTTTTTGAAAAAGATGAATTAAATAAAAGAGGTAGTATTTCGCGGGGTATATCATTCGGAAATAACCAGGATATAATAGTAAATTCAAATCTTAATTTGCAGCTTTCGGGAAGGCTCAGTGAAAACTTGGAAATATTAGCAGCTATTTCTGATAATAATATTCCTATACAGCCCGATGGCAACTCACAACAAATCCAGGAGTTTGATAAAGTATATATCCAACTTTTTAATAAAAAAACAAATTTAACAGTTGGTGATTTTGAAATTTTGCGACCCCCCGGCAATTTTATGAATTTATATAAAAAAGTCCAGGGTGGGATTTTTTCTACAACTTTTTCATTAGATGAAAAGAAGTCAGGCACATTAAAAACTTCGGTTAGTGGTGCCGTATCAAAGGGTAAATATTGCAGAAATATTTTTCAGGGTAAGGAAGGTAATCAAGGTCCGTATAAGCTTACAGGCAGTAATAATGAATCTTTTATTATTATTCTTGCCGGGACAGAAAAGATTTATATTGATGGTAAGCTCCTTAATCGCGGACAGGAAAATGATTATGTTATTGACTACAATATGGCAGAAATTACTTTCACGCCCAATCAACCAATAACAAAAGATAAACGTATAGTTGCTGAATACGAGTATTCAGAAAAAAATTATGCCCGCTTTTTAGTGTTCAACAGTAATGAGTTTAACACAAAAAGAGGAAAATACTGGCTCAATGTTTTTTCTGAGCAGGACAGTAAAAACCAGCCTTTACAGCAGGAATTAAGTGATGAACAAAAACAGAAACTTGCAAAAGCAGGCGATAGTCTTAACCTTGCATTAGTGCCAAATATTGACAGTATTGAATTTGATAATAGTATGGTATTATACAAAAAGATTGATACAATAGTTGGAGTAGATACCTGTATTTATGTTTATTCAACAAATCCCGACAGTGCTTTTTACCGGTTAGGATTTTCTTTTGTTGATGAAAACAAAGGCAATTATCTGCCTTCTATAAGTTCAGCAAATGGCAGGGTTTATAAATGGGTGGCACCTGAAAATGGTGTCTTGCAAGGAAGCTATGAACCTGTTGTATTATTGATTACACCAAAGAAAAAACAGCTAATCACTGTTGGTGGTGATGTACAAATATCATTATATACAAAAACATTTTTTGAAATAGCTTTAAGTAATAATGATATTAATACTTTTTCTAATAAAGATGCTTCGGATGATGTCGGTTATGCTATTAAATTTAAAATATTTCAGAAAATTCCATTTAAAGATACTAATAATGTTCATCTCAATACATCTGCAAGCTATCAACTTGTTAACAAATATTTTGACCCGGTTGAACGATTCAGAAGCATTGAATTTGAAAGAGATTGGAATCTGGCTGAAAGCAATATGAATGAAAATGAACATTTACTTAATGTTAATATAAATTTTTCTAAAAAAAAGCTTGGTTTGGCTAAATATGATTTTGACTTTATGAACCGTGAAAGTGGTTATAATGCTCTTAAAAACAGTATTCACACTAAGTTAAAGTATAAGGGCTTTATATTTAACTTATCAGGGAGTTTGCTTAATTCCGAAGATATTATAAACAATACTAATTTTTTGCGGTATAATGCGTTATTATCAAAACAATTTTCTTTCATAACTATAGGAGCTAAACGAGAAGAGGAAAACAACCGGTGGACGAGAATTGAAACAGACAGCTTACTATCTAACAGCTTTAAATATGAGCAATGGGAAGTTTTTGTAAATAATCCTGATACATCAAAAAGCAAATTATTTGCAGGTTATAAAAACCGCAGGGATTATTTACCTTCTGATAACAGACTTAAATATAGCACATTAGGTGAAGATTTTAATTTTGGAATTCATCTTTTAAAAAATCCCAGTAATATTTTTAAAACTACATTTACTTATAGAAATCTAACAATAACAGACACTTTACTTAGTAATGATATTGATGAAAACTCTGTTACCACAAGGATAGAACATAGCTTAAAACTAATAAAAGGTGTAATTACAACTTCTACATTTTATGAAATAGGTTCGGGGCTTGAAATAAAAAAAGAATTTTCTTATATAGAAGTAGCTCCCGGTCAGGGAGTTTATATGTGGACAGATTCGACAGATTACAATAATAACGGGATAAAAGAGCTTGATGAGTTTGAAATAGCAAGTTTTCAGGACCTGGCAAATTACATAAGGGTATTTACTCCTACCAACATTTATATAAAAACTTATACCAATCAATTTAATCAGCTAATAAATTTACGTCCCGACAGAATCTGGAACAATAAAAAAGGGCTCAAAAAGATTGGAGCAAAATTTTCGGACCAATTTGCATATAGAATAGCTCGTAAAAATTCACAAGAAGATATAGGTGATATATCGCAGATTATTGTAAATGCAAATCCTTTTGTAAGCTCAATTAATGACAGTAATCTTATCAGTATAGCTTCTTCGTTGCGTAATACTATTTCTTTTAACAGAACAAGCTCAAAATTCGGGATAGATTATATTATTCATAATAATAAAAACAGGATGTTATTAGTTAATGGCTTTGATATGCGAACAAATCAATTAAACGGACTGAGGTTTAGATGGAATATCAGCAGAAAAATAACTATTATTAATAATGTAAGTATCGGTGACAAGACTTATACATCGGAATATTTTAGCTCTAAGGAATACAAGATACAATATCAAAAAAATGAAGCGTCATTAAGCTTTCAGCCGGGCTTATCGTTTCGTGTTAGTCTGTCTTATAAATATTCATATAAGCAAAATATTATGAATATTGAGCAGTGTGAGGAGCAAAATACAGGGATAGAAATAAAATATAATGTTTTATCCAAGGGGAACCTTTCATTAAAAATGAATTACATAAATTTATCGTATAATTCAGAAACAAATACACCGGTTGCTTATGCAATGTTAGAAGGATTTCAGCCCGGAGATAATGCTACTTGGAGCGTTCTGTTTCAGAGAAATCTGGCTAACAATCTTCAGCTTAATCTTAGCTATAATGGAAGGATTTCAGAGGGAAGTAAGGCAGTTCATACAGGAGGAGTGCAGCTAAGAGCGTATTTTTAAAATTATCTCTCGCAAAGCCCCCACACTTACGAAGTGTGAGGGGCAAAGACGCAAAGAACGCAAAGTTTTAAATAGTCAAATTGTTGATTGTTTATTGACGATTGAATGGCTGAATGAATGATTGAATGAAAAAATTAAAAGCCCTATAGATAATTTGGATATTAATAAATGATAAATTAAATTTGTAAAATATATTCCATTTATCTACATAATTTTGAAGTATAAATGGAATATTCCACTTGCATAAGCCTTGTGTGGCATTTTAAAATTTTAAACAACTAATTATGAAAAACTTAGCATTGTTTGTACTTGTAACTTTCCTCATAGCAAGTTACTCAAACGAAAAGGAAGAACTGGAAAGTTCGCTTAAAAACACGATTGAAATTTACATAAGATCAAAGTTGGAAACGGGAACTCTTGACAGTGTAATAATAATGGGAATTGAAACAGTTACCCCTTATATTACTACACGTTTTTACCAAGGTAAATTGTATTCAGAATTATACAAACAGCAAATGATCTCTAATCCGGAAGTTCAAGCGAGGTATAAAATGACAATACAGAAAGATACTACAGTACAAGAATCTTGGGATTATGCTGAATATAGAAAAATGGTCATGGCAGAATACACAGAGGTAGACAGGGCAGAAGCAAAAGAAAAATATGAGAAATTACTGGTACGTATCGACAGCTGCCAAAAAATACTTGATAGTCCTGATGTTGATAAAGAAACGTTTATGCATTATCTGGTCATTGTAAAGGCTTTTACAAGTAAACCAGGTACACCACAGAAAACGGAGATATTGTCGTTCAAAATTTCACAGGATTTTAAAATCATAGAATAAAAAACGGCACATAACAAGCGGCTATAAGAAATGGCGTGGGATGAGAAAATTTCTTATGTTTATACTATTATATGCGGTCTGTTACGGTCGACAGGAACGAAGCAGTTAAACCCGCACTGCTCATACTTGCAAACCGTTAGTGGTATGTTTCTCATTTCGTTACTTGTTCTGTTTTCTGTAGTTTATCAATCGCAAATATTAATAATTCTTTAATTGAAATATTTTTTTTGTCTGCAAGATTTTGTATTTTCATTATTTCTGTTTCAGACAAATCTAATTTTACAGGTTTATTTTCGCTCAAAACCAACTCTTTTATTACAGTAACATCACCGTTTAAATCAAACATTTTCCCATGTGAAATATAGCCGCTTTTACCTATTTCAATGTAACAATCCGAATTTGACCAGTAAGCTTCGCCTAATCTTTTCGGATGTTTTATCAATGTGTGTATAAAGCTGTATATTTTGAAAACAAATCCTTGCTGACTATCTTTAATCTGCTCGGCGAATGATTTTTGTTTTATTACAATAGTTGTTTTCATAATTACTCACTTTTAAATTATTCATCCCCACCAAAAATATTCTTTACAATCAATCTGAGGAATAAGCTGAAATTCGGTTTATAACCAGGGTCATCACCAAGATTTATTTTTTTTATATATAAATTCCCACCCAGGTATAAAGATAATTGTTCACTAAACTTCATATCCAATCCGCTGCCAATAAAACCCCCGTATCCTATTCCGCCCTGAACAATTTTGTAATATCTTGTAGTAGGGTCAACAATGCTGAATTTAAGATTTTCTATCTGTATTTTTGATTCTAATACTTTTGTATCATTAATATTCAGTCCTGCTTCAAAAAGATACATATAATTATCACTTAATTCAAAACCGGTGCTTAGCCCCAGGTCAATATTTATTCTTTCTTCAATTCCGTATATGTTACAAATTTTATATTCAGGTTCAAACTGGGTATAATCTTCCAGCACAAGAGTAAATACATCGGCGGCTTTTAATTTGGAATAGTTAAATTGTATAAAGAGCCCTGTTTTCTTATTGAAATTATATTTTATGAAAAGACCCAATAACATTGCAGGGTCATACTTCATATCTGTAGGTAAAACTTTATATAAAATTTCACTTTTATCATTTATTTTTAAAACTTCAAGGATTTGTTTTTCATAGTGAGGATTATTAAATACATTTTCTATATTATTATCACCTGTTCCGTTATAAAAGTTTGCTGTGCTTTTATTTGCAAAGTAAGCACCGAAATTTACACCAAACCGCCAGCCTTTATTTTTACGTAAAACATTATTCTTTTTAATTGATAGCGGATTTGCCTGCAGGAGGAAAGTTTGATTATATAACGAAATATTTTTTATATTACCTGTCCTGTCTTGAAAATTATTTACCCCGTCCCGCACCAAGGGTCGGGAAAGTGTGTTGGGGTTAATAGTCTGGGCAGTAACCTTATATATTTGACAAAAGGTAAATAGTATTATTAAGAGATTTAGAAAGCTTAAATTGTAGATAAATTTCATTATTTATATAAATAAGTTTTACTACTTAAAAAGTTTAGTAAAACTAAAACCTGTCAAAACGCCGCCATCAGCAAATCAATATCTTTAGAAGGAATTTGAAAGAGATTTCCAATATAATTATTTGTTAATATTCCATTATAAATATAAATACCGTGACGTACACCGGCATCTTCTTTTAACAGTTGCTTAATACCTCCGGTTTTACCGATGTTAAGAAGAATTGGCGCAAAAATATTGCTTAAAGCATAAGAAGCGGTTCGTGCAACACGGGAAGAAATATTAGGAACACAATAATGAACTACACCATGCTTTTGAAAAACAGGGTTGTTATGACTTGTAAGTTCAGAAGTTTCAAAACAACCGCCCTGGTCAATACTAATATCAATAATAACAGAACCGGATTTCATATTACGTACCATATCTTCGGTTACGATATATTGAGGTCCTTTATAAATTAACTGCATTGCCCCAATAACAACATCAGCTGATTCTAATGCTTTACGGAGAATTTGATGATAAAAGATAGAAGTAGAAATACGTTGAGATAAATTGTTTTGTAGTCTTCGCAGTTTAAAATTAGAACTATCAAAAACTTTAACTTTTGCCCCTAATCCTAAAGCTGTTCGTGCTGCATATTCGCCTGCTGTTCCTGCACCGATAATAACCACTTGTGAAGGGCCAAGACCGGTAATACCACCTAACATTTCGCCTTTTCCATCGTGCACATTGCTTAAATATTCAGCAGCAATCAGTATGGATGTATTTCCTGCAATTTCGCTCATTGATTGGACAACAGGATAACAATTATTCGAGTCTTTTAAATATTCACCTGCAATTGCTGTTACTTTCTTTTGCATTAATTTTCTAACATATTCTTCTGATTGAGATGTAATATGCAATGCAGAAATAACTGTCTGCTTTTCTTTGAAAAGGTCAATTTCTTCAAAAGAAAATGGTGCTACTTTTAAAATTATATCAGATTTAAATACTTCAGGTTTATTTTTGACTATGAAAGCACCTGATTCGCTTAAATCTCTATCCTGAAAATTCGCAGCTTTTCCGGCATTGCTTTCAATAATAACCTGATGCCCGTTATTTATAAGTAACTCTATTCCCAGAGGTGTTAACCCTATGCGACTTTCATTTTTTTGAGATTCTTTTGGAATACCTATTATTATTTCTTTTTGTTTTTTTTCTACCTCCAGCATTTCTTCCTGTGGTAACAGTCCCCCTTTAGCAAATGAAAATTGCGATGATGAAGCTCCAATGTTTGTCATAATTAATAATTTTATTATAATGTAGCCACAAATTTACACGAATTTTTATAAATAAAAAAATGAATGAATGAATGAGTGATAAAACTGTTAAATTGTTATATTGCTATATGGTTATATGGTTATATAGTTATATAGTTATATAGTTAATCTTTCATTTGTTAAATATAACCATTTTTATTTCATTTTCAAATTTTACCATACGTATCCCTTCGGGACAAATTTCAAATCACCAATCGTGAATCGTAAATTATGAATATATTTTCAAATATCTTGAACCTTCAAAATCACCAGACATATATACAGCAACATGATCTTCAGGAAGTAAAGATTTAATTATTTCCGGCCATTCAATAAAGCAGTAATTGTTGCTATAGAAATAGTCTTCGTATCCGAGATCAAAGACTTCTTCAATTTTTTTAATTCTATAAAAATCAAGATGATAAATTACTTGTTTTTTTTTTGTTTGGTATTGATGAACAATTGCAAAACTTGGGCTATTTACAACATCAACTACGCTTAGTTGTTTGCAAACAGCTTTAATAAATGTTGTTTTGCCAATGCCCATATCTCCGTAAAAAGCGAAAACACTCTTTTCTTTGAACTTATTTAAAAAAAGTTTTGCAGCATCACCAAGAGAAGATAAAGATTTTATTTCTATGATTAACATTAATTAGCGTTTGTCTATAAAGTTAAGTTCATACTATAAAACTCCAAGCTCCAAGTTCCAAATTCCAAAAGCGTAAATCACTTTGTTTGTTATTCTTGAAATTTTCATAGTTTAATCACATCAATTGCAAATTTCAGTAATTTTTCACAAAGATCATTTTTTTCATACATTTTTTTCCCTTGGAATTTGGGACTTGGTTTTTGGGGCTTGGTTTTTGGGGCTTGGAATTTTTTAGTAAATATATTACATTTATGAAAAAACTTTAATTATGGTTTATGACTTAAAGTCATTACAGGAATAAGCATTTCTTCCATAGAGATGCCGCCGTGTTGAAAAGTATTTTTATAATATTTCACATAGTAATTATAATTTTGGGGATATACGAAAAAATCATCATTAGTTGCAAAAACATAACCTGAACTAATATGTGAATATGGCAGATATGCTTTTTCGGGTTGAGTTATTTCAAATACTTGCTTGGGATTATAATTTAAGTTTTTTCCTTGTTTATAACGTAAATTAGCTGTTGTTTTTCTATCACCAATAATTTTAACAGGATTACTAACACAAATAGTTCCGTGGTCGGTTGTAATAACAATTTTCATTTCTTTAGTTTTTATCTGTGATAGTTTTTTAAGAAAATCCAGCAAAGGTGAGTGTTGAAACCACGATAGAGTTAAAGAACGATATGCTGCTTCGTCATTTGCCAGCTCTCTAACTACTTCCATTTCTGTTCGTGCATGAGAAAGCATATCTATAAAATTATAAACAATAACGCATAGCTGATTATTTAAAATATTTGAGATATTTTCTACAATTTTTTTTCCTGTATTAATATTTGTTACTTTTTCGTAGTAAAGAGAATAATTTTTCCCCAATCGTGATATTTGCTTTTTAAGTAATTCTTCTTCATTCAGGTTTTTTCCACCTTCCTCTTCATCATTCAACCATAAGTGTGGATATAATTTTTCAATTTCCGAAGGCATTAAACCTGCAAACATTGCGTTTCGTGAATATTGTGTAGATGTAGGCAAAATACTATAGAAAATATCTTCATCATCAAAATTAAAATATTCACGAATGACAGGTTGTAAAATTTTTAATTGATCGTAACGAAGATTATCAACAAGAATCACAAATACTTTTTGGTTATCATCAAGCAAAGGGAAAACTTTATTTATAAAAACATTTTGTGAAAGCAATGGTCTTTGGTCAAGATTTTTATCAAACCATAAGAAATAATTTGCTTTAATAAATTTTGAAAAAGCAATATTTGCTTCAGTTTTTTGCAGTTTCAGCACTTCATCCATTGTATTATCATTAGACGCTTCAAGCTCTAATTCCCAATAAACCAATTTTTTGTAAACATCAATCCAGTCACTATATGTGAAAGAGTCATTAATCAGTATTCCGAGTTTTTGAAATTCTGATTGGTATGCCGAAGTTGTTTTTTCAGTAATTAATCGTTTGTGGTCAATGTTTTTTTTGATTGTAAGTAGAATTTGATTTGGATTAACCGGTTTGATCAGGTAATCTGATATTTTTGAGCCGATTGCTGCATCCATAATATCCTCTGCTTCGCTTTTTGTAATCATTATTACAGGAATATCAGGCGAAATATTTTTAATTTCATTCAAAGTTTCTAAACCTGTTAAACCCGGCATATTTTCATCCAGAAAAATTATATCAAAATTTTGTGAATTGACCAGTTCAATTGCATCATCACCATTGTTGGCTGTTTCAACATTAAAACCCTTTTCCTGTAAGAATAAAATATGAGGTTTTAAAAGGTCAATCTCGTCGTCGGCCCATAGAATGCTTATGTTCTTCATAAAAAATAATTATTTTAAATTACAAAATATGGTTATAAAGTATATAGAAGTATATAAAGTTATAGGGTATAGGGTATAAGTGATAGAGTATATTTCCCTTATACCTTTATATACTTTTGCTATTTTTGCCAAAGGCATACTACATTCGTAATATCTAATTTACTCTTTGATTTTTGCTCTTAGTTTAAATAAAATTTCTTAAAGTACTTCCAGTATTTACTAATGTCTTTATCATTATAAAAAACAGTAAAATTATCAGCAGATATAATAAAATGCCGGTAATCAGTTTTTTTAAAATCCTTATACACGTCTTGATTTACGATAATTGATTCATAGTAGTTCATCCCTTGTTTTTTATTTTCCATACTTTTTACTGTAATAATCTGGTAGTCGGGATTTAATAATACTGCACTTACGTTAAAATCGTACATACTGAAAAAATCAATATTGTAGCTTGAGATATTGAATTTAAGCCTGTTTACGTTTGTTTTCTTATTTTCTACAACTACAATATAAAAATGAATTGCATTTTCGTCTAATGAATAAATTTCTAAATATGTTGTGTCTTCTTCTACTTCTTCTATTTCTTCCAATTGTTCTTCCTCAATAATAATATTAAAGTCGTGTTCTTTAATATATGCCAGTATATCCTGTGCCGGTTCTTTTACTTCGCTATCAGGATAAGTAACTGTGAGATCTTTTAAAGCATTAGCAAAATTTTGAATATCACCTGTTTCACCAATTGAAAGCGCCTTTAAAAATGCAAATTTAGGCATCAATTTATTGTCATTATAAACTGAATCGGCATAATTACAATTTTCAATAACATTCAAATAATTACGTGCAATATATTCACTGTATGTTTTGAGATAGAATTTTGTAACTTTATTTTTTTCTGCTTCTAATTCTTTGAGATAATTCGGATTAGTTAATATTTTAGTATATTTACTATCAGGAAATTTTGCAACTATTAAATTTTTATAGTATTCAGCCCTAGTGTGATTATCAATTAGTTTGTTTAATTGATACAGATTGTAATACGAAAGTAACAAAAATTCGTTTTCAGGAAAGCGATTATTCAGTTCTTCAAAGATTTTTATTGATTGCTTGTAATCTGATAATTTTTCTTTATAAATTTTCCCGATATTAAATAAAGCCTCAACAATACTTTGATCAGATATTTTTACCAAAGAATCGGTTAAAGGAAGATTTTGCAGATAGTATTCTCTGCTTTTATTGCTATATGATTTTTGACTCACAGTATCGCTTTCTTCTTCGTATTCTTCATCTATAGGTGTAATGCTAACAATTTCTTTACTTTTTCGTCTCCAGTCATCTTCAAGCTTTCTGCTTCCCCACTTTCTCTTAAATTCGGAACTGCCAATACTCATAGCCGAGGGATTATAAAAATACCATTTCCCTCCTGTTGCATTATTATCTCTGTTTAGGTTATCCTGCTGAAATAACATTGAATTAATCTGGTCTTGCTGTTGTTGTTCGCGTATGCGTACTTCTTCTTCTCTGAGTTTTTCTATAATTTCATCAATAAGTTTATTTCTTTCTTTTTCACTCATTTGGGCTACTGCTTGCAGGCTGTCTTCAAGCTCAACAGTATTAAGATTAGTAACCAGTTCTGTTAAATTTTTTGTCTTGGCATAAATCTTCTCATAATCAGGATATTCAGTATCAAGAAAAACAATAGAACTATCATAGTATGCTTGTGCCAGTTGATAATCGGGCTGAGCAAAATAAATATCAGCAACTGCCAGATACGAGATAGCTTTTTGGTGCGTATTTGCAACGCTTGCCTTAGCTGAAAGTTTATAATATTCAATTGCTGTATTAATCAGGTTTTCTTTAAATGCAATATTTGCTAATGCATAATATATTTGATCCTGATATTCAATATTTTTATCGTCTTTCAGCATTTTATTCAGATTTTTTTTGATTTCTTTACTACTACCGGCACCTAAATCAAATGAACATGCCTGGTTAATTTTAGCATTAAACGCCATTTCGTAAGGGGGGTTCATTTTTATCACTTCACCGTATAAACTTGAAGCTTTTTTATCGTCACCTATATTTTGATAAATCTGAGCCAGGATATATTTATAACGAGCACGTAATCGCTTTTTTCGGGTTTTTTCAATTACGATTCTTAATTGAGGCACAGCATCTTCATATTTAGCTTGTTTCATGTAATAGTCGGCATAAATAATTGCAAACTCACCAGTTAATTTTTTTGGGAAATTTTTATCACCTTCAATAAGCTCAAGAATTTCTTTTGATTGGTTATATTTTTTTAGTTCGTTAAATGTTCTTACAAGCCACAGCATTCCCGAATATTTTATTGGTTCTTTATTATATTGTTTAATAATAAATTCAAATGTTTCAGTTGCCTGAAAAAAGTCGTGCTTATAAAAATGTGCTTTACCCATCAACAAATAGCTGTCGTCTATCCAGTTACAATATTCGGATTTTTTATAAAATTCTTTTTGTTTTTTAGTTTGCTTGCTTTTTTTACCTTTTTTACGTTTCGGCTTTGCAGTAATAGAATGAAGCTTAATTGATTTTGATGCCTTTTTTATTGCCCTGTCCATCTCCGGTAAAACAGTCTTTGCAATATTTTTATCACTGTATGTAAAAACAGGTAATACCTTTGAATAATCATCCCGAAAAGATTTATCTGCTTTCTTTACACCTTGCCTAAAACTTTCGTTTCCATTAAAATAAACATTATATTTTGAAGTAAGATTATGATAAGCACGCCCGACACGTGTATTTTTTTCAGTAGAGCAGCCAATACCGATAATAATCAGGATAAAAATAATTGATTTATATTTGAGTAATTTTTTAATCAAGGCTTTTTCATATTAACATTATAATAAACTATGTTTATTAAAAAATATTTTACAAAAACAGCAAACTTTGTACAAAATTACTGTATTTTGAAATAAAAAAGTTCGAATTTTTTAATAAAAACAAATGCGATTAAAATATCTCAAGCAATCCTGTATCATCAGAATTGATTAATTTATTTATTTCTTCCTTATGCTTTATTAAAATATTAGCAATATTATGGGTACTTTGATTACCTGTACGCAGGAATATTAGTTTAGGCGGGAAACCTTTAATAACCAACAAATTATAGAAATCTTCATCATTGGTTACTATAATATAATTGTTTTTTTTGGCATATTCCCATATTTCAATATCTTTAGCGGGAATAGATAACCCTGTATCTTCAACATGAATACAATCCGGATAATAATCCGCCAATATTTTTTTTAATCGCCAGGATAGATTAGCATTAAATAAAAGCTTCATATTTCAGGCAGCTATAATTTTAGTTAATTGTTCACGATTAGCAGCAAAAGACAAAGCAGCGAGTATATGTTCCTCTTTTAACCGGGGAAAATCTTCAATAATATTTTGAAAACTCATTCCCGAAGCAAGCCATTGCAAAATATCAACAACTGCTATTCGTGTGCCGGCAATACAGGGCTTTCCAAAACGGATATCCGGATTAATTTGAATATATTGCTGTATATTATTCATTGAAAATTTTTTTTACAAATATAATAAATTTTTCAGATGTATTTTAAAAAACACTAATTAATTACCTTTTTGTTCTATCTTAATTTCCAGTTCTGCCACGTATCCTGAACATTTATACTAATATTTACTTTCGGGTCCTGTTCTTTTTTATTTACCCGCAATGATTCTACTGATACATTTTGTTTTAGGTACTCATCTAATTCGCTGTATGCAACATCTCCTTTTGTTGCCTGAAGCTTTTTAAGTAAAAAGTAAGTGAACATTCCATGCTGTTTCTCTTTGTAGGGTAAGGCAGATTGTTCTCCGCTGCTTGCGGTAAAAACAACTATGTTGCCTGATAAAACATTTTCTTTTGGTGCAATTTTTACGGCTCTTGCAGCTAACAACCCGGCTTCTCTGCCTCCTCCTGAAAAACAGGCATCTAAAAATATAGTGATACGTTTTGCACCGCTGTTACCGAACTTTTGGTAAACCTCTGAAAGTTTTATTGCTGAACTTAAATTAGTTGCGTTTACATCAACAGGGATAAGATAAGGAATTTTTGTGTTTTCATCGGGGAAACCATGACCTGCGTAATAGAAAATAAGTTCTGAACCGGGTATTTTTGAAATTAATTTTGATTTTAATTCTATATTCTGGCTCATCTCTCCTGCAGTGGCATCGGTTAATAAGGTAATATTATCTGAAGGAACCCCTAAAGTATTTTCGCAATATTTTTTAAAAACCTGTGCATCATTCCGTGCAAATTCCACATCAGATTCACTGCTTAAACCGGTTTGACGACTTGAATAATCTTCATTGCCAATGATTAAGGCAAAACGTTTTGGCTCTTTTGTAGAATTGTAAGGTATATTCTTATCAACAGGTGATGATAATGAAGCGAGCTGTATTTCTTTTTCCTCTTGCTGTGTGCCTTCTACAGTAAGTTTCTTTGACGAAACCGGCTGGTTAAGTGATAATTCTATGAGCTTTTCTTCACCATATTTTCCATAGATTTCTATTACTTTATATTGTAAAGGAATAGTGTTTTGTGTATAGTTATTAGTTGCTATAAGGGAATAGCTTAACAGTTTGCTTTTGCCCGGTGAAAGACCGCCGATATTTTCATTCAAATTGTCCGAAAGACAAAACATATTCTGCGGTATTTTTAGATTTACACTTACATTATTAGCATTTCCCCGCCCGATGTTCTGTACAAGTAACTGGACTTCAAATGGTTTTTTCTTAACCAGTGTTGAGCTACCCTCGCTGGTAACAGCATAATCTGCAATTTTAACAACAGGATTGATAAATTTCCTTGTATTTATTTCAATGAACACAGGGTCAATGCCAAAACCATTAAGTTCATCAATTGCAATAGAAAAATTCGCTTTGCTATCAATAAGGTTCATTTTGCCTTTAACAGGAAGCTCAACCCATAAAGAGTTTTGTGATTTTAAAGTGCCAAGTTTTTTTTCCTGAGCAAAATCAAGACCTGTTACATAGTTCTTTTCATTAATAACAGCTTTAAGATTAAGACCATCACCCACGCCTGAGTTCTTTAACTGAAACTTAATATGTGTTGTTTCGTTGGCATCTATAATGTTGTTGCCATCACTATCAATGAATTGCAACGAGCCGTCAACTATGGTTAAATACGGCGGCTTGGGCGGGTCTTTTGAAATATCAAAACTGTATGATTGGCTGGTACTTTTTATTTCCTGGGCAAGAGATACCGATGCTAATATACTAATTAATACTAATGATACTAATTTAAGCAGTATTGCTTTAAACGTAACATATCTTTGAGATATGTCATTTCTTTTAATTTTAAATAGTGTTTTTTTCATTATTTCCTAAATTTATCAAGTTTCTTTTTTCGCCACAGATTAACACGGATAAAACACGGATTATTAATATATAATTCCAAAATTGATAAGTAAGCCAACTTCTATTTCTGCCATATTTTTATATTACATCAAAAAAAATTCTCTCACGACTTCGTCGGGATATTAAAGCGTTCACTCTTTTAAATTTAAAAGGGTAAAAGTATAAAAGAATAAAGGGCTACAAGTCCTGAACGAAACGAAACCCATCGTACTTGCTATCGTAATCAGGGTTGCTCCTGTTGCGATTAGCGGAGCGAACGTAGCGACTGTTGTCGAACCACGAGCCGCCAAGCAAGACACGATAAGTTCCTGAATTTGGTCCTTGTGGATTATTAGCAGGGCTTGTGCTGTAATAATCTTTACCGTACCAATCATTACACCATTCCCAAACATTTCCGCTCATATCGTAAATGCCAAGCTCATTTGGCTGTTTTGTTCCTACTGTATGCGTTTTCTTACTTGAATTATCCCGATACCATGCAACGTTACCAGCGTTATTGCTACCGCTGTATTCGTAACCATTACTTTTATTACCGCCACATGCTGCAAATTCCCATTCGGCTTCGGTTGGCAGGCGGTAATTGCCTTTGGTTTTGGCATTAAATTTCTTAAGGAATTCCTGTACATCATTCCATGAAACGTTTTCAACAGGGCAATTATCACAATCCTTAAAATAACTTGGATTGCTACCCATAATTTCTTTCCATTGTTTTTGGGTTACTTCGTATTTTCCAATATAAAAGCTATTTACTGTTACAGTATGCACGGGTTTTTCATCATCATGTTTGTTGCTACCCATCTGGAAAGTTCCGCCCTGTACTAATACCATGTTGGGCATTGTCCCGCCTGTTATTTTTGCCCTTACCTGAAATTTTATATCATTGCCTCTCAGTCTTTCAACCTCTTTTAATACATCCCACACTATTTTTTTGTTGTAGCCACCCGATATTCCTTTACCAACATCACCTGTAACATAATATAAAGGGTTTCCCCAGGAATAACCGCCATCTTTAGAGCAATATATTTTTATATCAAAGGTTTGACCGGTTTTTGCTTCTTTAATATCGTAATAAATATTTATTTTTTTTCCTTCCTGCTCTGCATGAACGTTTTCTAATTTTTGGGCAAGTGATACCGATGCTAATATACTAATTAATACTAATGATACTAATTTAATCAGTATTGCTTTAAACGTAACATATCTTGGAGATATGTCATTTCTTTTAATTTTAAATAGTGTTTTTTTCATTATTTATTTAAGTTAATACTCCACAAACACCCTCTCTTTTGCATTTCCTTTTATTGTTGGTGTTTGCTCAACTCCATTTAAACGTCTTGCATAATATGGTACTCCCTCTGAATTGTCGGATAAATAATTAAATATTTCCTGAAATGTCAAATTTCCATCTCTGTTTTTATCAGAATTTGTAAAATCGTGAATTGCAAATGTGCTTGACTATGTGTGTTGGATTCGTTTCATTTCAAAGAGAACTAATTTCTTCTCTAATCTTGTTTGTCAATGCCTGAAATTCAGTGTTTGAGTACAAATTGACTATTCTTGGATATGAAAACGGAATATCAATAATTGATTTTATTTTAAAAGGTAAAGGACTTGCTACTAAAACTTTTTTCCCTATTAATACTGCTTCATTCAAATCATGTGTTATCATGATTATTGTTTGCTCATATTCTTTTTGTAATTCCTGAAGAATTGAATAGGTTTCTTGCTTTGTATCAATATCAAGTGCTGCAAAAGGTTCATCAAGTAAAAGCAGGGTTGGTTTTGCAATTAAACATCTTGCCAGTCCAAGCCTTTTTCGCATTCCAACTGATAATTCTTTGGGGTATTTATTTCTGCTATCCCAAATTCCAAGTTTTTTTAATAAACTTTCAATTTCCTTATTATCTACTTTAGTGTCATTTGGAATTGATTGTCTGATATTTTCAATAGTTGTATACCATGGAAATGCGTCATAATCCTGAAACAGATATCGCAATGTGCTTTTTTCTTCATTAATATGGCTTATTTCAATATTTCCATTATTGGGATTCTCTAATCCTGAAATTAGTCGTAATAAAGTGGATTTTCCACAACCGGAAGGACCAACAACAGCAATTATTTCATTATGCAGAATCTCAAAATTAATATTGTCAATTATTAATTTATCATCATAACTAAATGAAATATTATCAAGTGTCAGTATTGGCTTCATTATCTATTCAATTCTATATAGTACCACTTATAAAGTATTTTGCTAGCTATATTTAAAACCCTATCGGTTATTAAACCAATAATTCCAAATGTTAAGATACCGGCATATAAATCCCCCATTCGCAAAAATCTTTGGCTAATTGCAATTAAATGTCCAAGTCCTTTTTCAGCCCCAATTAATTCAGCAGCTACAAGAAAAGTCCATGCTGCTCCAATATTTATTCTTAAAACATCAAATACACGTGGCATTGAAAAAGGAACTATTACTTTTTTGAAAATTTTCCAATTTGAATAACCACTTGTCATTCCAAGCTCAATATATTTCATATCCACATCATCAACAACATCTACAACCATCTGGGTAATAAAAAAAATCATCCCAAGAAAAATAATTGCATACTTAAAAGTTTCATCAACTCCAAAGTAAACAATGAGTAATGAAATAAAAGCAGTGGGTGGAATATATCTCAAGAAACTGTTTACGGGTAATATTATTTTATTAACTAAAATATACGTTCCTGCAAGTAAGCCTAAAGGTACTCCTATTATTGTTGCAAAAAAGAAACCAATTATTATTCTTTTAAAGCTAATTGCAGCTTCATTCAACAATTCTCCGGTAATAAGCAGGTTATAAAAAGATTTGATTACTTCAACAGGTGAGGGTATGTTTTCAAGGAACACAAAATTCAAATTGCTGATTACTCCCCAGATACTAATAAAAAAGAAAGGACTTAACCAAAAAATCAAATCTAAAATCCGGTTTGATTTTTTTCCTACAATTGCTAATAATTTATTACCTTGTTTATTACAAATTATCTTACCAATCAAAAAAAAATAAAATGCAATTATTAAAATAAAAATGATATTCCAGAAAACATTTGATTGAATCATATTTTAGTTATCTGAATTAAAATATTCAATTGCTGTTTTGTTTATTGCATTTTCTAATTTTGCATTTTCGTCAATAATCCCTTGTGATTTCCAGAAATTAAATGCAGATTCAAAAACTTCATCCAGTTTTTTCGTTTTAAATAATCTTTCATTTGTTTGCTTGTCAGCAAATTTTAAACCTGCCATCATTCCATCAATATCTTCGCCTTTAATATTTAAACCTTTAGCAATTATTTTTGAAGCCTCATCAGGGTGTTTTTCAATGTAGTCAACAGATTTTAACCATCCTGTAATAAATTCCTTTATTAGTTCAGGTTTTTCACTAAACTTTTCAGAACAAACGAGAATATCAATTATAACGTCTGGGAAATCTGCACTTGTAACTAATATTTTACCTTTTTTTCTTTCTTTAACTTCTGTTAAAAAAGGTTCCCATGTTACTGCTGCGTCAACAGAGCCACCTAAAAATGCCTGAGCAGCTAACGAAGGGTCGTTTACAACAGTTTGTTTAATATCATCAAAGGTTAAATTTTGCTCTTGTAAGATTTTGTATAACAGGAACTGGGATGGTGTAGATCGTGCATAAGCAACATTTTTCCCTTTTAAATCAGCAGCAGTTTTAATTTCTTCTTTTACAACCATTCCATCACTGCCCCACGATTCATCTGAAACTAATAAAACTTGTCCTTTAATGCCATGAGCATATTCCTGTGCAAATACATCCAAAGAGGAAATCATAATGTCAATTGTTCCACTTTGAAAAGCTGCATGCCTTGCTTCAGAATCATCTAAAATTTTGTGGTCAATTTTCATTTCCCCAAAAAAACCTTTTTCCTGCCCTACCATAGCAGAGCAGAAGCCTGGCCAGGTAACAATGCCTAAAGTTAACTTAGTAATTGGTGGCTCTTTACAAGAATTTAAGTAAATTCCAATTATTAGTACAACTCCTATAAATATTCTACTTACTATTTTTAAATTACTTATCTGTTTCATTATTACCTCCATTATTTATTTTAATAAGATTATAATTTAGTAACATAAATATAACCACTATTGAAATTAATATTACCGCTCCAATTCCACAGAGAGTTCCTCCAAAAATAGGGGCACCTCGCATAGATACCGATAGTTCAGGGAAAAAGAAATAAATGAGAAGCAATCCTCCAGAAATTAGGAAATTTGCTATAAATAAAAACATATCTTTAATCCAAAATGGCTTACTTAACTCTTTTTTCTTTCCACCTTTACGTACAAGCCAATGCCATATAAACAAATATAAAAGACTTACTATAAAGAAAAAACCCATGAAATACAAAAATAAAAATTTTTGTGGAATGTGGAAGATATATATAATTCCAAAACCTATAAATAGAAAGAGTAAAATTAAAAATCTTAACAATTTTTCCATTTTTTTCCATGGTTGTTTCATTTCTTTTATATGTATATTCAGGGTTGTTTGTAATTCAATTGCTCCCATGTAATAATAGATAAGATGCATGATAGTAGCACAGATTATAATTCCCTTTAATAAATGGAAGAATATATCATTTCCGATGTGAATCATCGTTATGCCTGCAATTAATGTAGTTATTACCAATGCAAAAAAAGATGATATATCAGTCAGTGACCACTTATTACAAAATTTGCTATTTAAATATTTTTTTAATGACATAAAAATAAATTAAAAATTTCTATTATAACAATACGATAATTTATTTTCATTTTCAGAATCAGATTTTAATAAATCTGCAAATTCATCAAGTAATCTTAATCTAATTAAATCATTGTTTTTCAAATAAAGTTTTCTTTCACCGGTGCATTGATATTGCCCTGAAAATGATTTTAAATTTTTATGCAGTTGTTCTGTATTGTCAATAATTTCCTGTAAAGAGTTTTCTTTAACATTTCCAAGTTTATTATCAGAGAAAACAACATTCGGACAGGTAAAAACATTACCATCAGGTAAAATGTAAAGTAAGCCCTTATATCCGGCTACACATTCTTTTGAAGTTGCAATACATCCTTCTTTTTCGTTTATTTTAATTTCCGGCAAACTACCTGTGAGTAATTTTTTGGTTTGTTTATCTCCTTGTAGGTATATTTTTGCAAAACTTTCATAAATTCTTAAATGTGGAACTTGCCAATCTTCAATATTTATGGCGTTTTCACGAGGGATGAAATTTAAAAAATTTAATTGTGCTGCATTGTATTTTTTTGCCAAAACTATGTAATCTTGTAATTCATCAATATTTCCTTTGTGTAATACACAATTCAAATAATAATTAATTTCGTTTTGTTGTAATTTTTCTAAAAATTTCAATGCTTTCTGAAAATGCCCTTTCCCCCTTAATTTTGAGTTTGATTCTTCGGTAGCACCGTCAAGAGAAACAATAATTGTTAAGTTTCCGTCTAATTCATTATTAGCAGATACAAGTTTGCTTATTGTATCTTCATTGCTGAATGTTCCATTTGTAGTTATCATTAGTTGTAATGTTTTTTTACTCACAACTTTGTCAACAAGTTTCCAGAAATAAGGTATAACAAAAGGTTCTCCGCCTTTAATATGAAATATTCCATTGTATTTTCCTTTTTCCTTCAAAACTATGTCATTCCAGTCGTCTGCTAACTTCAACGCAATATCTTCCGATAAGTATTCAGGGTTATGGTCAGGAAGATAACAATGCTTACATTGCATATTGCATGCAAAAGTTGGAGCTAAAATTAAATGATAAACGTCTAATTCTCTTTTAGATTCCAATCCCTGCATTACATAGGTTTTCTTTGTTGTTTTTACTGTTTCAAGCATTATTATATTCCTTTTTTTAAGTTTTTTTAATTATCCAAAATTATTACTTTTTTGTGTATTTGCAAAATTTTGCTATTTTTTTTGTTTGAGTGTAAGACTGTGCGAAAAAAAAATATGCAAAATATGTGCCGGAATTTTTTTACTGATTTATTCTTACTTCTTTATTCTTACTTTTTTCCTATTCCTCAAACTGTTCCTTACTAATAATAATTTTATCTATGAAAGTAACAAATTCTGGTCTTAAAATCCACCACATTGAATCATCAGGGGTTATTATTAGTTTGGTTTCCATATTTGTATTTTTCTTTTGTTAAAGTAAAAAAAACATTTTGCTGTTACTAGTTAAAAAGCCCGTACAGCCCTTATTCTCTCTATGTTTCCCTTATTTCCCCCACACCAGACTCCATCGACACCCGAAACACCATGAAAAAATTGCTGTATCCACCCAAACTTAGAAGATTGCTCTGTAGAACTCCAATAATTATCAGAATAAGCAAAATCGCCAATACCCCGAAGATATAAATTTTGATGGATTAATTCCAATTCATTCTTAGATGGTAAAAACCAATCGCTGTAACCATTCAATATCAAATCATCACATATACGTGCAGCTATGCCTGCCTCATTACATTTGTTTAAAATAGCAGTAGTATTAGTTTGACCTGTGCCTACAGCATCACTTGTACCTCCAATAGTCGTTTCGTAACACCCCCATGTTCCAGTGCTTTGATCGCTTGTTGCTGCGACTAAACCATGTTGGCCTGTGTCATCAATATAAAAAACAATACCACCTTCACAAGTACCATTTGTGGTTGTAAAATTCATAAGAGGGCCATAAAATGTTTCTGTAGTGTTAGTTGCAAACGCTCTTATGTAATAGGTTGTAAACGGAGTTAGTCCATAAATTCGACTAGTAAAAGTACCTATGCCACTTCCGTCTGTTGTATGATTATCAGAAATTGTTGGATTTCCTGTTTTATTCCAACAAACACCTCGTGATGTTACTGTTGTTCCTTCTTTTACATTACCACCACATAAAGCGGAATTAGGAGTAATAAAAGTTACTGATAATGTTGTTATAGAAAGATTAATTTTTATTATTTCTGTTGCTATATCTTTTTTATTTACATCCTTTGAAAAAGCTGTTAAAGTAACTGTAAATGTTCCTGTTGAATCATATATATGACTTGGGCTTTCGGTTATAGAAGTCTCACCATCACCAAAATCCCATAAACAACTGTTTGCATCTTTTGATGTATTTGTAAAAGTAACAGTTTCTCCAATATTAACAGATGTTGAAGAAACAGTAAAAGAAGCTGTTGGCTCTTTCTGGCAGCTATAGAAAATTGATAATGTTGTTAATAATACTAAAGTAAATAATTTGTTTTTCATATTGTTAATTATAATTTTCTATTCGTTATTTATTTAGTGCAATGTGCCTTTGCACCCCGAAAGCTTCTGTGCACACTTAATCTTTAACGCACCTGACAGAGAAACCGAACGACTTATTGCTGCCGTTCCGGTACACATCGGCATTAGTATGGTACAGGCTGCGGCTCCAAGCGTTAGAGGCATCGATCTCGGTAGCCGACCAGAAGAGGGCGTAGTTGCCCAAAAGGTTGAAAGCACCGTCGCCCCAGTCCCGGCGACCGCCAGGCAAAGCAGTAAAACCAGATGAATTTGTTGCACCTGTGTTTGGTGAATTCCAGTGTGTAAAACCAGCTTCTTTCATTTTTCCACCGGCAACACTTTCTCCACCAAGATAATCAGTTAAAACTGTCCATTCGGCATCTGTTGGTAAATGCCATCCTGAAGGACATGAATTACATGCTGTTACCCAATCATATAGTCTTCCATAAACATCACAATTGCTTGAGTTATTACCATAACACCATGAATTGCCGGTTACATAATTAAGGTTTTCAGCCATCCAGCATTGTGTTCCTATTTGTAAAGTATTATAAGTTTGTCCGTCTCTTGAATCTGTAAATAGATTACCACAGACAAATAAAGTAGTAGTAAAAAAAATCTGATTTCCATAACTTGTGCCTACACTATTTGTTGCATAGGCACGTACATAATAAGTAGTATTATCTGCTAAACCTGTAATTGAGCTTGTAAAAGTACCTGTGCCACTTCCATCTGTTGTATGGTAATTTGATATTGTTGGATTAGAAGAAGTACTCCAACAAACTCCTCTTGCTGTTACTGTTGCACCACCGTCATATGTTACATTACCTCCACTGTTAGCAGAATTATGAGTTATTGAAGTTACTGTTATTGTTGTTACTGTTGGAGTAAAAGCACTAACAGTTATTTCCTTTGTTGATTTATCTTGTTTATTTACATTCTTTGAAAAAGCAGTCAATGTTACTGTGTATTTACCTCCAGTATCATATATATGCGATGGACTTTCGGTTATAGAAGAACCACCATCGCCAAAATCCCATAAATAACTGTTTGCATTTATTGATGTATTTGTAAAAGTAACAGTTTCTCCAACATTAACAGATGTAGAAGAAACAGTAAAAGAAGCAGTTGGCTCTTTTTGGCAACTTGAAAAAATAAATATTGTTGTAAATAATACTAAAGTAAATAATTTGTTTTTCATATTGTTAATTCTAATTCTCTATTCTTTATTCATTATTAAATATTTAATCATTTATTTAGTCCTTTACACAGCGGACCGAAAACCCGTACGACTTATGGTTGTTGAGCCTGCTGACTCCGGCGTTATCGTAGTTCAGTCTCCGGTTCCAGGCGTTTGAACTATCGTACTCGGTAGCCGTCCAGAAGTAAGCGTATTCGCCCAAATCGTAGTACAAATCTGCGGGATTCCGACGACCGCAAGGCAAAGCCGTAAAACCGCTTTCATTTGTAGCACCTGTGTTAGGTGATTTCCAAGAAGAAGTTGATTTAATTTTTCCACCCGCAACACTTTCTCCACCAAGATAATCAGTTAAAGCTGTCCACTCTGCATCCGTTGGCAAATGCCAACCAGCAGGTGCAACTGTTAATGCTGTTCCCCAATTATATAGACTTCCATAAAAACCACAATTATTTGCATTATTAAAATAACACCATGACCCGCTACTTGGATAATAATTTAGGTTTTCTGCCATCCAGCATTGATCTCCTATTTGGACAGTATTATATGTTTTTCCGTCTCTTGTGTCTGTAAAAGGAAGACCACAAACCCAAGGGTCAGTATCAAAACTTACCTGGTTTCCATAACTCGTGCAAGCATTGTTTGTTGCATAAGCTCTTACATAGTAAGAAGTATTGTATGTTAAACCTGTTATTGTGCTTGTAAAAGTACCTGTACCACTTCCATCTGTTGTATGTTCATCTGATATTGTTGGATTTCCTGTTGTATTCCAGCAAACACCTCTTGCTGTTACTGTTGACCCGCCATCATCTGTTACATTACCACCACCTGAAGCTGAATTATGAGTTATAGAAGTTACAGCAATTGTTGTTACTGTTGGAGGATCAGGAGGTAAAGGACTAACAGTTATTTCTTTTGTTGCTATATCACTTTTATTTACATTCTTTGAAAAAGCTGTTAAAGTAACTGTATATGTACCTATGGTATTATAGGTATGCGATAGGCTTGTGGTTATAGAAGAATTACCATCACCAAAATCCCATAAACAACTGTTTGCATCTTTTGATGTATTTGCAAAAGTAACAGTTTCTCCAATATTAACAGATGTAGAAGAAACAGTAAAAGAAGCTGTTGGTTCTTTTTGGCAGCTATAGAAAATTGATATTGTTATAATTAAGATTAAAGTAAATAGCTTGTTTTTCATATTGTTAATTCTAATTCTCTATGCGTTATTCGTTATTAAATCTTTAATCATTTCTTTAGTCCTTGACACAGCGGACCGAATACCCGGCCGACTTACTGTAGCCGAAGCGGTTCACATCGGCGTCATAATGGGACAGGTGGCGGTACCAACCATTTGAACTATCGTACTCGGTAGCCGACCAGAAGTTGGCGCCGTAGCCCAAATTATTGTACGAATCATCAGTGCTCCGGTAGCCGCCGGGCAAACCTGTAAAACCACTTGAGTTTGTTGCTCCATTGTTTGGTGGAATCCAGTGTGTGGTTCCTGTTTCTTTCATTTTGCCACCAGCAACACTTTCTCCACCAAGATAATCAGTTAAATTTGTAAATTCTGCATCTGTTGGTAAATGCCAGCCAGCAGGGCATACTGTACAAGCAGTTTCCCAATTATATAGTCTACCATAAGTATTACAATTACTTGAATTGTTATCATAACACCAGGAATTTCCTGTGTTATAATTTAAATTTTCTGCTATCCAGCATTGATTACCTATTCCTATTATATTATAAGTTTGTCCGCTATATAATATTGTTGTCATACCTGAACAAGGATCAATTAATGTTGTAAAACTTACCTGGTTTCCATAACTTGTGCCAGCACTGTTTGTGGCATAGGCTCTTACGTAATAAGTAGTATTGGATGACAAACCTGTAATTGAGCTTGTAAAAGGACCTGTTCCACTTCCATCTGTTGTATGACTATCTATATTTGTTGGATATTGAGATGTGCTCCAGCAAACACCTCTTGCTATTACTGTTGCTCCTCCATCACTTGTAACATTACCACCACATATGGCTGATTTATATGTAATATTACTAACAGATGAAGTACTTACTGTAGGTGGCTGGTCTGTTGTAAAACTTACCTGATTTCCATAACTCGTGCCAGCACTGTTTGTTGCATAAGCTCTTACATAATAAGTAGTATTACCAGATAATCCTGTTATTGAGCTTGTAAAAGTTCCTGTTCCAATTCCATCTGTTGTATGGTAATTAGAAATTGTTGGATATTGTGATGTGCTCCAGCAAACACCTCTTTCTGTTACTGTTGCTCCGCCATCACTTGTAACATTACCGCCACATGTAGCTGAGTTATGGGTAATATTACTTACAGATGAAGTACTTACAGTAGGAGGTATAGACGGGTTTGTTGTAAAACTTATTTGATTACCATAAATTGTTCCTGCGCTATTTGTAGCATAAGCTCTTACATAATAAGTAATACCAACTGATAAACCAGTTATTGAACTTGTGAAAGTACCTGTTCCACTTCCGTCTGTTGTATGGCTATTATTAGTTGTAGGATTTTGTGTTGTGCCCCAGCAAACACCTCTTGCTGTTACTGTTGACCCGCCATCATCTGTTACATTGCCACCACCTGAAGCTGAATTTTGAGTTATAGAAGTTACAGCAGTTGTTGTTACTGTTGGAGGATCAGGAGGTATAGGACTAACAGCTATTTCCTTTGTTGCTATATCACTTTTATTTATATTCTTTGAAAAAGCTGTTAAAGTAACTGTAAATGTTCCAACAGTATCATAGGTATGCGAGGGACTTTCGATTATAGAAGAACCACCATCACCAAAATCCCATAAACAACTGTTTGCATTTATTGAAGTATTTGTAAAAGTAACAGTTTCTCCAACATTAACAGATGTTGATGATACAGTAAAAGAAGCTGTTGGCTCTTTTTGGCAACTATAGAAAATTGATATTGTTGCAAATAATACTAAATTAAATAATTTTTTTTTCATAATATTAAATAGTTTTTATTTTACCCCGTTGGTTATGCAAACTACTGTGTTAATAAAAAATGTTTATTCTTAAGTTTCAGGTTTCTGGTTTCAAGTTTAAAGTTTAAAGTTTCATACATTTTACTTGATCTTCCAAACTTCCCAAATATCCTTAACCTTATCACTTGTCTGAATTCTTGGTGTTTGAAGTTTGTTATTTACCAATACTGATTCTTCTTTTACTTTTTCAGTAATATAATCCATCAACTCTTTATATGTTATATCACCTTTTGTTTCCTGTAACTTTTTTAACAAAAAGTAAGTAAATAAGCCATGTTCTTTTTCTTCATAAGCACCTGAAGATTCATCTGCTGAACTGGATGCCATAATTATTATTTTGCCTGATAAATAATTTTCTTTTGGTATAATTTTTATACCACGCATTGCTAATAATCCCTGGTTTCTTGCACCACCGCTAAAGCAGGCATCTAAAATTACTGTAACACGTTTTACAGGAAATTCTGTTAGTTTTTTATAAACATCATTTAATTTTATTGCATATTGCAAATCACTTCCACTAACATCAACAGGCATTATATATGGTTCTTTAGTTTTTTCATCAGGTAAACCATGACCAGCATAATAAAATATTAATTCTGCTTTTCCTTCTTTAATCTCTGCGAGTGTATTTAATTTTGCTATGCCTTGATATATTTGTCCTGCTGTTGCATTTGTTAATAAAAATACCTGTTTTTTAGGTACACCTATGGTTTTCACAACATACTCCTTGAAAGTATAAGCATCATTTACAGCATAATTTACATTAACCTCACTTTTTAAATCTGTTTGATAAGAGCTATAATCTTCATTGCCAATAATTAAAGCATAAGTATTTTCTTTTTTGGTATAAGTTTCAGGAATATTTACATCAACATCAGATTTGCCTATTGATATTGTCTTTATTGGTTCATCAACCTGAATTATTTCATCCATATCCTTTACCTCTATTTCTACACGGTCAAAATTATATTCTACTTTGGTTAGCTTGAATATTACCGGCTTATTACTATCAAATATATACTTTTTCTTGTTTTCAGTATTTACTACTTCTACATATAATAGAGCATATTTTTCATCTTTTGTTAAAGTATAATCAGTATTTTTGTATTCTAAAGAATTATTATTCTTATCAAAAGATTCTGCTTCATTTTTAGGTACTTTAACATATATTGGAGTTAATTGAGCAAAGTACATTTTAAATACTTCGTTATCAGGGTCGTATTCATTAGATATACTTTTTAAAACAATATCATTTTTTGCGAGCTTATTTATAATTTCGTTTGTGTAGTAATCAATTTTTTTCTGCCTGTTAGTTTCACTAACTCTGTTTTTGTAATCTTCTGTATTTTCATATTTACTTTTTTGCTGCCATTCACTTAATTTATCATTAACATAATTTTCTACCCTTAATTTTTTAGGACAAATATCAATAGAAGTTGCTCTGCTATAGCCATTTATAAGTTTTTTGTTATCAAAACTTTTTTTACTTTGTGATTTTGCTGAAATAATTAGAGAAAACGAAATAATAATAATAATAAATTTTTTCATAATAGTAATGTTTTTAGTGTTTTTGAACTCACCCCCCCCAAACCCCACTCTACTTGTAGGGATTAAAAGGTGAGTTCATTATAAAGTAAAACCTAAACCAAATGTAAAAGCATTATTAAGTATTTCATCATCAGAATTAAAAAGATTGCTACCAATTAAATATCCTAAATTAAGATTAACATTATCAAGATTTAAAATAGTCCCAATTTCACATATAATAAAACTGCCAAATGCAGGCAATTCATAACCACCTATATTGTAATCATAAGACCAATATCCATAGCCGAATCCAGCAGCTAAATGAAGATTATTATAATCTTGAGAAAATTTAGTAATACGTGCTGTTATTCCTCCTGAAATACTAAACTCATTGTTTTTATTCGTATTAAACCCAATATAGCCACCAACATTCCCCAGAGTACCAATCTGTAATCCTATAGGGCAACAAGATGAACCTTTATATCCTGCAAAAAAACTACTTTTTGGTTCATTTGTAAATGCTTTTACTGAAAATACTACATTTTTGCTTTGTAAAATTATTGTATCCTTTAAAACATTCCAGACAATTTTTTTGTTGTAGCCACCGGTTATATTACTGCCTACATCACCTGTTACGCTTTTTAATGTACTTCTGTATGTTTTTCCTCCATCTGTTGAGCAATAAACTTTTACATTAAATTTTTGCTTACTTATAGAGCCGGTTATGTTGTATGTTATTTCTATGTTCTGGCCTTTTTGTGTGCTTTTTACGTTTTCGATTTTTTGGGCGAAAACAGATGTTTGCAACATAATAGTAATTAATATTATTAATAGTTTTTTCATTTCAATTATTTTTTTGATATAGTTATATCAATCATTTTCACCTGTATATCTTTTCTAAATATCCGGTTTTTTTGCAGCCAGTTCTGGAAATCTTCCGATTTAAGTGCTTTTGGTAATGTATAGCCCTGGCTTTTTTCAAATTTTGTATTATCTTTTAATTCGGGCTTGTTCAAAGGTCTTTTTGAAAAAATAATGAATAAACGGTTCATATCCTGGGCGCTTTCAGCATCTAACAGGTATGTGTCTTCAATGAAGTCTTTATCATCAATGTAATTGTGCTCATGGTCGGTAGAAAATAAAATATATTCTTTATCAGCACTAATGGGCATTCCATCTTCATATTTAACAGGCATGTTTTGGTATGGTAATAAACGGAAAGAGTTTTTATTGTCATCTAAAAAAACCGACAAATAACCGCTTGAAGGGCTTTTGAAATATAGATATAAGATATCATTATCATAAAATGAAGTTGTCTCGCATCTTATGTTTTTACATGCAAGAGGAAAAGAAATAATATCTATAGGAGGCTCGGATAATTCCTTTGCTTTTATTTTAATATCGCATTTAACTTCAGTAATATTTATTTTTTTCCCATCAATTGTTTTAATACCCGGAATGTCCGTAAATTTTTTATTTATAACCTCAATAACCTCTCCTTTTACCATGGTATTGGCGAGCATGTTGAATACAGACATTGTTTCTGTTTGTTTTCCGGTATTCAAATTTTTAATATAAGTAGAATTACCCATAATGATTACTTTACCAAAAGCTCTTTCCAGTGCATTTATTGTCGCCAGTTCTTCAGCTTCTTTCTCAGTGTCTAACTGGCTTTTTGTTTTAAGCAATTCAATCTGGGCTGTTCCTTCGGTAGTAACAATATCTTTTTTCTGGGCTGATAGAATTAAAGGAAAAAAAATAATGAAAATAATGAGTAATTTAATATGTAAAATTTTTCTCATTTTATCAATAATTATAACGAATAATAATTCAATCCCTTCAGGATTGATTACATTTTTTGCTTTTACCACAGGCATCGCCTGTGGTTATTCATATTTAATCCCTTTGGGATTGGCATACACGATAATTATTAAATCATTTATTTTTTATACCCGGGCATGTAGAGACGTTGCATGCAACGTCTCTACTTTCCAGGTTTTTTTCGGTTGCCTAATCAATCCCCATCAGCTTCTCTAATTTTTCTTCATTAAGCTTGAGTTTTTCCTTTAACTCTTTACGAACAACTTTTTTGGAAATTTCCATTGATTGTGTTTTGTCGTAAAATAATTTTACCTGCACTTCTACTTTGTTGCCTTCAATATCCCTGTAAATTTTAAAGAAAGGGTCAACATAACCCAATTCCATAACTATCAGGTTTTTTGCTGACTGAACGATTTCAGTTACAGAAGCTGCATCTTTAGTGCTTAATTGGGCATTAGCAATATTAGCACTGATAAGGGAATTAATACTGGTCTCTATCTGACCGGCTAACTGTAATTTCCCCATTTCAATTGCCTGCATTTCTGCAGCAGTTTTATTTTCGGCAACAGCATTACCATCGGCATGGATATAAAGAGGTAAGCCCTTTTCATCAGTAGTTAATTGCTTTTTCCATGAATTTTCCAATGTTTTTTCCAAAGGTAATGCACCGGGGTTCACATTCCAACCCTCTTTTTTAAGTTTTTTTGCATCTTTACGTGCATTTCTGACAGCTTTTTCTTTAATTTCACTGGTTAATTGCCTGTCTGTTTTTTTGTCGGTTTGTGCAAATAATACAGTTGACAAAAAAATTGTTCCTGATAATAATAATACTATTTTTTTCATATTTCTTAATTTTTAGTCTGCCTGTCCCGAAAAAGTCGGGGACAAAGTCGGGATAAATCGGCAGACATGGTTTACCCCGTTGGAATATCCTACGGGGTTAATAAATAAAAATATATAATTATGCAAATATACAATTTTTTAATTAAAATGGAAAAATCTAAAATTTCAGTTCCCACGCACAGATATGTTTGATGCCATTTCTATTCCCAAATGACATATCGTCAAGACTAATAACAATTTTTTCGTAATTATCATCAATACTTTCCAGGTTACCGAATTCTCTTTTAATTACCTTTTCGTCTATTTCAAATTTTTCAGATGTATCAAAAATAAATGTATTTTCTTTTCGGCATAATACCAAGTAAGTCCACCCGATAGAGGGTGTGTGAAAACACAAATTTTAACCACGTCATTGCGATCCCGACACAAAGTGTCGGGAGAAGCAATCTCCTGTTTATAAAAAGATTGCTTCAGTCGTTCCACCTACGCCAAGGCTACGGCGGACATGTCCTCCTTCGCAATGACGAATTAATCCATTTTCACACAGTCTCGATAACTCGGGGGAAAACTTGGTATTAAATCCCCAAAGCATTGCATAAATCTTTTTTTGATTTTATTTTCTTTGAGCTGGATTTCATTACAAATGTGTAAGTAGGATTTGGAATGCTCCGTAATGAATCAATATTAATCCCGGCATATTCTTTTTCACTAAAAACTGCCAATTTATTACCCGGTAATATTGCTAAAAACTTGGTTTTTATATCCGGTAATAATAACACATTACCCCAGGCATATTTCGGATATCTAATTACAGTCTTATCATTGCCGGTAATACAAAATATCATATTTATATCATTTATTGCAGTATTCAAATTTCTATCAAACTCAAAATCGGCTGATACAACCAGACGTTCTTTTAAGAACCTGTCGTAATTATATATTCCAAACTGATTAATTTGAAATGGTCTGAAAACATCAGCCATCAACTTTAAGCGTTCAAGGTCTTCATTCATCCTTTTTATAGTCTCGCCATATTCTTTCTTCCAATTCTGTGGAGGATATTTAAACAATACTTCCAAAGGCATGATTGCTTCAATTTCTACTTCATAGTTTTGCTTTTTAGATTCATCTCTTTTACGCCTCTCTATGCTCAATAAATACATATTTCCATTTATATATTTTATTTTTGAATATGCACCTTGTGTCCATTTAGGTAACTTTTTTCCTGTTTTCTTTTTCCATAGCATCATTGATGCCTTATAGTCTATACCTTTAAAAGTAATATCCTGGCGATTGTAAATATCAGTCCAGGAAATTCCATATTCTTCTGCTTTTCTCATTATTTCTTTATTTTGTTTGTTCTCTCTGATTTCTTTCCAGTTGTTCTTATAAAACACATCAATAATACTATTATAATCAAAAACGAAATATTTACTGTTAAAAGGAAATTTAAGTTCATATTTCATTTCTTCAATTTTTTTAGACAACTCAATTTTTTCAGTATTTATTTCCGGTTCAATAAGGTCTATAAATTCCCATCCTCTTTTTCCCGATTCATTTAACCTGAAAAAACTGTAATTGTTATCAGCTTCATAAGATGCCATCCTTACTTCAACCTTTTTTTCAGGAGCAATAAACACCTCTTTACCATTTTGAAACGCCAGTATTTCAAACATACCTGCTGTTTCCATATACCTTGTTTCTCCTGCACTTTCATAATTCATAGGAATACCTGCTAATAAAATGTCTATTGCATCATGGAATTCACGGTATTTTACCTCTACTTCTCCTTGAATGGGATTTCCAGCACTGTCTGTTAAAGCATTTTCCGGAAAAGTAATTTTTGTTCCGCTAAAATAAGTTAATACACCTCCTTTAGTGGCATTGAGTTTATTAATAGTATATTCAGGATCCAACTCCAAAATAGGAGGAGCTATTAACGGTAGTTGTTCTGTTGTCTCTATTGTCTCTGCCGTCTTTTGCAGGGAACAACCTGTTGACAATAATAAAGCAATTACTAAGATTTTTATCCAGTATTTACTTTTTTGACCGATTTTAAAAATTTTTGTTTTCATAATTTTAAAATTTTAAATGTTATAATAATTAATGTAAAAATCAACTGCTATATCGCTGTATGCATACTGATTTGCTTTATAATTAGTTCCATACGGAAAAACTTTTATATCTATCCATTGTTTAATTTCTTCTTCTGTTTTGTTAAAACCGTGGTTATAGGCAGTGGCGTAAAATCTGATTTTTTCAGTTTTATTTTTCCATTTTATATTTTTGAACTTTTGTGATACAATAGAATAAAAACAATTTGCATAATGCAACTGCCAAACTATTGATTTTAACCTTTCAACTCTTTGTTTGCGGATAGCTTGTGTATTATTAGAATTGTAAATATATATAAACCGCAATTTATTTTTTAACGAATCATTATTTTCAATGTATTTTTCCATTTTCTCAATAAATGAAGGTTTCATCTGAAATCTTCCTATTGAAAAATCAACATATTCAGACCCATAATTAACATAAACCATTTCAAGAGCTTTTGTTTCAAAGAAGTCTTTTAATAAGGAATAACGGATTAATTCCGGGAATAAAACTGAAGTAATCAGGGCGGTATCACTATTATGAAGATTACAAGCTTTGTTTATTAATTCCTTGTTTTGTCTGGTAAATTCAAGTGCATCCTTAAAATCTGAATTGAAAACCTTGCTGTAATCAGGTGGGCTAACAAACAATAAACAGGTTAATATGAAAGAATATGTTTTCATGAGTTCACTCTAAAAAAATTATTCGCCTAAGCCAGATGCTTTCGGCATTATTTATTTGAATAAATTATTTTTTAGAGTAAACTTTTTTTCATTAGTAAAATAAATTTGTCCTTCTATTATATATAACGTTATTTTATTTATTATGTTATAAAACATGTGTCAAAAATGATACCAAATTAATTAATAAAGGGATACCTATAATTAGCAAGTCTTAGAAATAATTTAATAAAGCCACGGATTAACACGGATTTTAAGCATTGATATAAATCCTGCTAAATTAGATACAAGTAGGCAATTGACAGTAGGCAGAAATTGTCAATTGTCAATTGTCAACTGTCAACTGTCAACTGTCAACTTAATGTAATGTTATGATAAACTTAATTTAGATAAAAATTGACAGTAGACAATTAACAGTAGGCAAAATTGCCAACTGCATACTGTCAACTGTCAATTTGTTTATTTACATCAACAAAATTATAGACAACATGTTGGTAAGTTTGCTTTTTTAAGTGCCTATTTATATTCATTAATTTTCTTCAAATCATCCCCAGTATCAATAGAGATGCTTTCATATTCGGTAATTTCTACTTTAATCTTATAGCCATTTTCAATCCAGCGTAATTGTTCAAGCGATTCGGCTAATTCAAGTGTAGATTGCGGGAGCTTTGTAATTTCTTTCAGAGTGTCGTATTTGTATGCATATAGTCCGATATGCTCATAAAATTTGTGTAATTCTTCTTTTTCAGCATTTCTTATGCAGGGTATTGGTGAGCGGCTAAAATAAATTGCCTCTTTGTTGTTATTAATAACTACTTTAACCTTATTAGTATTGAATATCTCTTCTGAGTTTTTTATTGGTTTTATTAAAGTAGCAATTTGAGTTGATGGGTTTTGAAAACATTCCATTATTTTTTTTATCTGCTCAGTATGAATAAAAGCTTCATCGCCTTGAATGTTAATAATTACATCAAATTTTTTATTTAATGATTGATGGATTTTGTCAATTGCTTCAGCACATCTGTCGGTCCCTGTTTTATGATTTTTAGAAGTCATAATAACCTTCCCCTGAAAATTAAGAACCGCTTTTTCAATTCGCTCATCATCAGTAGCTACAAAAACAGTATCTAATACTTTTGAAACTTGCTCATAAACCCTTTGTATCATTGGCTTCCCGCCAATATCAATTAGTGGCTTGCCCGGTAAGCGTTTTGAAGCATATCGTGCTGGAATAATTCCTATGAATTTCATAATTTAGAAGTATAATATTTTTAATAAATAAAATATTTTTTAACCACAGATTTACTCACTTAATTTTTAATTTTCAAAGGTGTTCGTGAGGGCTTCGCCGTTCACAGATTTACACAGATTTTTTTTTAATTATTTTTGCAATATAAAATTTCTTTTGCAAATTCTTTAAAATCAATCCCTGAAAAATTACCTGAGCTCATTAATAGTAAATTTTTATTTTTCCATTTTATTGATAACAGTTGAGCAATAAGTTTTTGTGAATCGGTAAATACTGTTATATTGCTATGTTCGAATGCTTGCATTACTTGTTTTTTTGTAATTAGCTTTAACTTTTTTAGCTTCACAGTATGGGGATTAAAGTAAACATAAGCAATATCGGCATCTTTCATTGTGCTTTTGTATTGTTTTAAAAAATTTTTATTCAAGCTGCTGTAAGTATGAAGTTCAATACAAGCAACAAGCATTCTGTTGGGAAATTGCTCTTTTACTGCTTGTGTTGTAGCTTTTAATTTTGATGGCGAATGAGCAAAATCAACGAAAACATTTGTATGTTCGTTTTTATTAAGCAATTCTAATCTTTTTTTGGCTCCTTTAAAAGTAGCTATTGCATCGTAAAATTGATTGTCGCTTAATCCTATCTTATTACAAATAAGTTTAGCACCGTTTATGTTTTGAAGATTGTGTTCGCCAAATATGTAAAGAGGTATATTTTTATTTTTTGTAATTAAAAATGTCGTATTATCTTTAATAATATGATTGTGAGTTGAATAAGCAATTTTCTTAATGTTATTAGAAGTTTTATCTACAATATCTTTTAAAATTTTATCATCTTCAAAATAAACGAGAGAGCCATTTTTTTGAATTAATTCTGTAAAAATCCTGAATTGTTCAACATAATTTTCAAAGCTTGGAAATACATTGATATGATCCCAGGCTATTCCGCTGAGCAAAGCAATGTGAGGTTTGTAAACGTGAAATTTCGGTCTTCTGTCAATAGGCGATGATAAATATTCGTCACCTTCAAAAACGGCTATATGAGCATCATTAGTTAATTTAACCATTGTTTCAAAACCTTCAATTTTTGCACCAACGATGTAATCAAAATTAATATTGTGCTCACGCAAAACATGCATCACCATTGAAGTGATGGTAGTTTTACCATGACTTCCGCCAATTACCACACGAGTTTTATTTTTACATTGTTCGTAAATATATTCAGGGTAAGAGAATATTTTTAATCCTGATTTTTGTGCTTTTTGTAGTTCACAATTATCAATTCTTGCATGCATTCCTAAAATTACAGCATCTAAATCAGGCGTTATATTGTCTGTATCCCAGCCCATTTTATCAGGAAGAAGGTTGTATTTAGCAAGATGAGATTTTGAGGGTTCAAAAATTTCATCATCAGAACCACTAACAATAAATCCTTTTTTATGAAGTGCTATTGCAAGATTATGCATTACACTACCGCCAATTGATATAAAATGAACTTTCATTTATTTTGCTTTAGCAAAATTTAAAAATAATTTAAAAAATAATTTAACTTTGTAAATTGATTAAAACAATGCCACAAAATATTGAATTTCCGATACTATAAAATAAATGAAACATAACAAATCAAAAATAATCAATAATCTTTCAAATCTATTAGAATATGAAAATTTATCAAAAATTAAAGAATATATTATTGAAATAAAAAACAGTATTTCCAATTTTAATACTGATGGGTATGGTTTTTTAAATATTGCTTCAGATGGTGAAACAATAAAATTATCTGAAAAATATTTAATTAGTGAGCTTAACCAAATTTTTGAAACTCAAACTATTCAAAGAACTAAATATTATATAAAACGGTTAATTAAAGGATTGTCAGAAGTTAAAACAAGTAAAATAAACGATATAAACCTTAATCGTTGGAAAGAATATAGTGATATAATTACCGACTCACTCTGGTATTTAGACAAAAGGGATACTTCGGGAGCTCATAATGCAGGTTATTGGGGAAATTTCATTCCACAAATTCCTAATCAGTTTTTAAGAAGATATACCAAAAAAGGCGAGTGGGTTTTAGATACATTTTTAGGGAGTGGGACAACTCTAATTGAATGTAAGAGATTAGGAAGAAATGGCATTGGAATTGAATTACAGCCCAAAATAGTTGAATTAGCAAAAAAGAATATTAAAAAAGAAAACAACTTGTACTACAAAAATATAAAAGCAAAAATAATATGTGGAGATAGCACAAAAATTGACTACAGAAAAGAATTAGAAAAAATCGGAATCAAATCAGTTCAGTTTTTAATTATGCATCCACCATATTGGGATATTATAAAATTCAGTGAACATAAAAATGATTTATCAAACGCAAAAACTATTGATGGATTTCTTAATCTTTTTGGTAAAGTTGTAGATAAAACATATCCAATTTTGGACAAAGAAAGATATTTAGCTGTTGTTATTAGTGATAAATATTCTAAAGGCGAGTGGATTCCTTTAGGTTTTTATACAATGCAAGAAGTTTTAAAAAGAGGATATAAATTAAAATCAACTATTGTTAAAAATTTTGAAGAAACAAAAGGCAAAATGAACCAACAAGAACTATGGCGATATCGTGCATTAGTTGGAGGTTTTTATATTTTCAAACACGAATATATATTTTTATTTAAGAAGTAAAATTGGACTTAATTTTAAAAAACCATGAAACTATACTCTATTGAAACCGGAAATTTTAAATTAGACGGAGGTGCAATGTTTGGTGTTGTACCTAAAGTAATCTGGCAAAAAATTTACCCTGCTGATGAAAATAATCTCTGTAACTGGGCAATGCGAAGTTTACTTATTGTTGATGGAGATAGAAAAATTTTAATTGATAACGGAATAGGCGATAAGCAGGAAGAAAAATTTTTTAAACATTATTATTTGAATGGAGATGACACCTTAGAGAAGTCTCTTTCTAAATATGGTTTTACGCCGAATGATATTACTGATGTGGTTTTATCTCATTTACATTTTGACCATTGCGGTGGAGGCGTAAAGTATAATGAAGATAAGACCCGGCTTGAGCTGGTTTTTAAAAATGCAACTTATTGGATAAGTGAACAACAATGGAATTGGGCAAATAACCCCAATAGAAGAGAACGAGCTTCTTTTTTGAAAAAAAATATACTTCCAATGCAAGAAACCGGTAATTTAAGACTAATTAAAAAAAGCACTGAAATATTTCCCAATTTTTATGTAGAATTATTTTATGGGCATACTGAAGGGCAGGTAATTCCGTTTATTAAAGTTAATGAACAGACCCTTGTTTTTATGGCTGATTTGCTCCCGTCAACTGCTCATATTCCTCTGCCTTATGTTATGAGCTATGATATTTATCCACTTATATCAATCAATGAAAAAGAAAAATTTTTGAAGGAAGCAGTTAAAAATAATTACATCTTATTTTTTGAGCACGATTTATATAATGAATGTTGTACTGTATGCAATACTGATAAAGGTATCAGACTGAAAGAAGCCTTTACTTTAAAGGAATATTTTGGTGAATAATTTAGTGTCTGTCCATAATGTCAGGAATATATTTAATTTTACAAAATCCCAAGCCCCGAATTCAAGCCCCAAGCCCCAAGTCTCAAGTCTCAAACTCCAAGAGTGTTTTGAATTTGGGTCTTGGAATTTGGAATTTGGGATTTGGAGCTTTATAGTATGAAAATGCTAAATTCAACCGATACAAAACAACTTGGCTCTTCCCTCTTGGAATTTGGAGCTTGGAATTTGGGACTTGGAGCTTTATAGTATGAACTTAACTTTTCCGCCTGAGGCGGATCCGCCTTTGGCGGAATAGACAAACACTAATTATACGTGATGTTAATAAATAAAAAAATAATTTTATTGTGTTTAATTATTCTTTTTATATCTGGATGTAAAAAAGAACATTTTAGTTTTCTCTCAAAAAAAGAACGATTGATTAGTAATACCTGGGAAATAAATACCTTCGTTGACCATTCAACAAATATAAGTTTTGAGATACCTTATTCAACTTATGAATTTAAGGAAGATGGAACATTTATTATAACTCCCGAATACCCGGTTCTACCACAATACGCTACTTGGGAATTTATTGATAATGAACAATATTTACGAATTGGTTCAAATACTTTTAAGATAAAGATAATTTCTCAAAAGTTGCTGGGACTTCAGTATGGGGATGTTGATATATTTTATGTACCTGCCGGTAATTAAAAAGTAAAAATTATAAAAAAAGCCACTGATTAACACGGATTAACACGGATAAAATAAATTTAAAATATATATTAAGAATCTGTGGCAAAAAAAAATAAAATTATCCGCCTGTGGCGGAAAAAACAATGACTAATGACTTAATGACCTAATGACCTGATGACAATAAATAACAATAGAATGACTACAACCATATAACCATATAACAATTTAGCAATTTTAACCTTTCACGCATTAGCGACTTTAAATTCAAGCAAAGTCTTGGATTTAATTTAGATACTAAAGATCTTTCTCACTTTCTTTCTTCCCATCTTTATAATAAACTTCCTTAATTTTTTTACCATCAGCGTTATAGAATGTCCATTTGCCATCAGGTTTTCCTTTTTTGTAAAACCCTATGTAATTTTTCTTGCCGCTTTTATAGTAAATAGTAAATTTTCCGTGGCTTAAACCCTGCTTAAAATAACCTTCACTCCATTTATTTCCATTTTCGTACCAGTAAATCCATTTTCCGTGTTTTTTTTCATCTTTAAATTTTCCTTCAATTTCTTTTTCACCATTAGGGTAGAATCTGACTTCTTTTATGATTTCCTTTTTATCTCCTTTCCATATAAAGGAATTAATTTTTGCCGGGATGCCATTAGGATATGCAGTAATTACTTCTTCTTCTATGTTATTGTTGCAAGATAAAAGAAGAATTATCAGAGAAAATAAAAACATATAAATTTTTTGCAGCATAATATTATTAGTATAAGAATTTTAATGTTATTTCTCGCAAAGGCGCAAAGGGCGCAAAGTTTATAAACTATTTATTACTCTTACTTTTCTTTGCGTTCTTTGCGTCTTTGCGTGATAAATTGAATACTTTATGTTTCTTTGCGTGCTTGGCGTCTTTGCGAGAGGTATTTTTAATCAAATTACGAAGTTATGTTCTTATATTAAAAAAATGCCGGAAAATACAAATATAAAAAGTATAATTCCGGCATAAATTTAGATTAGTTAGAGATTTTAAGATACTGATTTTCATTACGAAGAACGTTATTCTTCAGCATCTTCTTCTGCTTCTTCACCTGTTTCTTCTGCTTCTGCTTCTTCTCCTTCTCCTTCTCCTTCAAGTTCGTCCAATCCTTCTTCAAGTTCACCAAAGTCTCCTTCTTCAATTGCTTCTTCAAAGGCATCTCCAAATTCTTCAACCCATTCGGTGCCGATTTCTGCAACCGCCTGAGTTACTTTGTAAGTGAACCATGCACCTGCTAAAAATCCCACAATTGAAATAACTAAAGCTGCAATAATTAATCCTTTTGCTCCCTTTCCTTGAACAGCTATTATTAAAGCTATTATACTAATAATAACTGCAATCACAGCAATTATTACTCCAAAGTAGGGGAACCAACATAGTATTAAACCAATAATACCTACAATTAAGCCAGCAATTCCTAATCCTCGCCCGGCTTTTGTTTTTTCTGTTACTTGGTCTTCCATAATTTAATTTTTTTTTAATTTAGTTATTAATAATTTAATTGCTCAAAAGTATAAAAAATATATTAAAACAAAAAATAAATAAAAAAAAATTGTATTTTTTTTTAAAATATGTTTAAAAACTTAAAATTATTTAATCAAAATATGATAAAATGAGTTAGTTTTGCATAGTAACATAACACAAGAAATTGAAAAGAAAAATATTATGCTTTAGTTTCAAGTCAGCAATCTTCAGTCAACAGTCAGCAAAAATTTTGCGTACTGCTGAATCTCAATTGCCGACTGTGGACTGTTTACCCCGTAGGGAACTCCTTCGGGGGCCGATTACCGACTTTTAACTTTTTTGATAAATTTACCCAGCACATAGATTATGTGCTGGGTAAATTATGTGCGGGGTTTATGAAATTACGTTCTTAAAGAGTTTATACATGGAGACTTTGGAAACAGAAAAAAAAACTGCAAAAGGAATAGTTATTATTCATCCTGATAAATGTAAAGGATGTGGATTTTGTATCGAATTTTGTCCGAGTAATGTTCTTGAATTTACACAGGAATTTAATAGTAAAGGATATCATTATCCTGTTGATGTAAGAGCAGAAGATTGTACAGGATGCGACCTTTGCGGATTATATTGTCCTGATTTTTCGATTTTTGGTGTACGTATCAAAGAGCTAAAAGAAAAAGGAATAGACCCATCACAAGTAAAAGGAGAAGTTGTAATTGAATGATGAATATTGAATTAACTTAATTTCTAATTGACCTAAAAAATGTCTAATGTCTAATACCCAATGCTCGTTGCCTGCCTGATAAATAAGGATAACTGAACAGAGGCTAATCGGATTTTTACATTAGAAATTGGAATTTGGGATTTGATTAGATCAATTAGAGTAATTAGAGCAATTAGAAATTTAATTATAGACAACATGTTGATAAGTTTGCTTTTTTAAGAGCCTAATTAATACAATATTTACTTATGAAATCCGACAATCGTGCAGTATTAACCGGCAGTCATTTCCTTGATGGGGACCATGCTTGTTGTGAAGGAGCAATAGCTGCAGGATGCAGATTCGTTGCAGGCTATCCAATCACTCCATCAACAGAAGTAATTGAACGTATAGCAATGCGTTTTCCTCTCATTGGGGGAATGTTTATTCAAATGGAAGATGAGATTGCTTCTTCTATTGCCATTGCAGGTGCTTCGTGGGCGGGGAAAAAGTCAATGACAGTAACAAGCGGACCAGGTCTCTCACTTATGATGGAACATATTGGTTTTGCTGCAATAACCGAAACACCGATTGTAATTATTGATGTTCAAAGAGGCGGTCCTTCTACAGGTCTTCCAACCCTTCCCGCACAGAGCGATATGATGCAAGTCCGGTGGGGTTCTCATGGTGATTATGAAATAATTGCCCTCTCTCCAAATTCACCCCAGGAATGTTTTGATTTTATGATTGACGCTTTCAACCTTTCTGAAGAATACAGAGTCCCTGTATTATTTATGATGGATGAATGTGTTGGACATATGATAGAAAAGATTGTTATTCCTGAAGATAGTGAAATAGAACTTGTAAACAGAAAATATACAAGCTTACCACCAGATAAGTATCTCCCATATAAACCCGGCAAAAATATGGTACCTGAATTTGTAAAGGTGGGGGAAGGTTATAAGATTCATATCACAGGTCTTACCCATAACGAAAAAGGATATCCTGCCATAAATCCCGAAACCCAGGATAAGCTTGTAAGACGTTTGGTTAACAAAATTAATATGAATGCCGATAAAATTGTAAAATACGAAGAAGATAACATTGACGACGCTGATGTTGTTATTATTTCTTATGGTATTACATCAAGGGTCTGTCTTCCTGCAATTAATAAAGCAAGAGAGAAAGGAATAAAAGTTGGTCATCTCAGGCTTATAGTTGTTTGGCCTTTCCCTGAAAAGCGAATAAGGGAATTATCTGGAAAAATTAAAAGCTTTGTTGTACCTGAAATAAATTTAGGTCAGATCTTTTATGAAGTTGAAAGAAATGCCTATGGAAAAGCAAAAACTTATTTAGTTTCTCACGCAGGAGGAACAGTACATAATCCTGAAGATATTTATAAAGTAATAATGGAGGCAGCAAAATGATTATTGAAAATCCGGTTAATCAATTTTTAAGACAAGACAGACTTCCACATATCTGGTGTCCTGGATGTGGAGTAGGGACAACTGTAAATTGTTTTACAAGGGCATTACTAAGCAGTAAAATTGATTTAGACAAAGTAACTGTTGTTTCTGGTATTGGCTGTACAGGCAGGGTTGCAGGTTATATGAATCTTGACTCATTCCATACAACGCATGGAAGAGCAATACCATTTGCAACAGGTCTGAAACTTGCCAATCCTGAACTTAAAGTTATTGTTTATTCAGGAGATGGAGATATCTTTGCTATTGGTGGAAATCATTTCATACATGCGGCACGAAGGAATATTGATATTGTTGTTATTTGTATAAATAATTTTACTTATGGAATGACTGGCGGTCAGGTAACTCCTACATCACATCTTGAATCAATTAATTCTACTTCACCTTATGGAAATTTTGAGCAGCCATTTAATCTTCCTTTTCTTGCTGATGGTAGCGGAGCAGTATATGTTGCACGATGGACTGCGTATCATGTACGTCAAATAGCCCGTTCAATAGAAGAAGCTATACAAAAGAAAGGTTTTTCATTCATTGAAATTATTTCACCATGCCCGACTTTATATTTACGCAGAAACAGACTTGGGGAAGCACTTACTGAAATGAAGTATTATAAAGATAAAAGTGTAATAAAAAATGGTGCTGATACAAAATCAGTCGCACTAACTTTTAAAGGAGATATAATTGTAGGAAAATTCGTTGATAAAGAAAGAACATCATATCTTGAAACAATGAATATACGTTTTAAAAATGTTTTTGGAGATGAATATGTACCTTACGGGTAATTTAAGTAAAAAGTAGAAATAAAATTTTAACATTGAATTTCTGAGACAATAAATTATAAATACCAAAATAACTAATGAAAAAAGAAATTAAGATCGGTGGCCTAGGCGGTCAGGGTGTTATCCTTTCGGGATTAGTATTAGGTAAAGCCGCTTCTATTTATGATAATAAATATGCTACAATGACTCAGAGTTTTGGTCCTGAAGCAAGAGGAAGTGCATGCAGTTCCCAATTAATAATTAGTGATACTTATGTAACATACCCTTATATAAAAAAGCCTGAGATTCTTGTAGTAATGAGCCAGGATGCATATAATAAGTTTATTCCTGAACTATCCTCTGATGGTATTCTTATCACCGAAGAGGAACTTGTAAAGGTTGATAATTTACCAGAGGGAATAAAACATTATCAAATTCCTGCAACAAGACTTGCAGAAGAAATTGGAAAAAAATTAGTATTAAATATTGTTATGGTAGGTTTTTTTACTGCTGTTACTAAAATTTTAAGCCATGATGCCGTTGAAAAAGCCATACTTGATTCAATTCCAAAAGGTACTGAAAAACTTAATTCCCTGGCTTTTAAAAAAGGCTATGAATTTGGAGCTGGTATTCTATCATAAATAAAAATATTTAGTAACCATTCACATAGTTTAAACAGTTAATTATCCTTCTGAGGCGGATAATTTATTGTGCTTTGTACTTTGTGCTTTGTGTTTAATTAATTTGATATTGTTTTTTATTTTCCATAACCTGTCAGGATTCGTAGAACCTGACAGGGTTTAGTTCGCAAAAATTCAAAACCCTGACAGATCTTTCAGACCCTGTCAGGTTAAGTACCAAAAACAAAGTACTAAAAACAAAGTACAAAGTACAACGGACAAATGATTAACTTTGTAAACATTTACGATATTTATTTACATTTACCATTTTATCCCGAGTATTCAAGACAAACCAATGATTTAAATTTCTAATTAATATATAACCAATTAAATATTTAAAAGGAGAAAAGCAATGAATTTATCAGATTACCCAAAAAAGGAAACTCTTAAAGATAAAACAGAAGTCATTTTAAGACCATTGAAAAAAGAGGATAAGGATGAACTTCTAAAATTTTTCAGATCACTCCCGACAAGAGAAAGGCTTTTTCTTAAACATGACGTTATAAAAGAAGAAGTTATTCAAAAATGGGTTGACAATATTGATTATTCAAAAGTTTTACCCATTCTTGCAATTGTAAATGATAAGATTGTTGGTGATGCTACATTACACAGAACATCTTATGGATGGTCAAAACATGTTGGAGAAATCGCAATAGTTGTTGCAAACGAGTTCCGGAAAAAAGGACTTGGAACCTTACTTGTAAAAGAACTGGTAAATTATGCCATTAGCACCGGTCTTGACAAAATATTTGCCCAGATGACCGAAAAACAGATTCCTGCAATAAAAGCATTAAATAAAATAGGATTTATAAAAGAAGCTACACTTAAAAAACATGTAGTAGATATAAGCGGGAAAAAACACAACCTTATTATAATGAGTAATGATGTAAGTCACCTATGGAGAAAGATGGATGACCTTCTTATGGACTGGCGCCCTGTTTTTTAAAATTAAATATTTTGATTAACGATTGATGATTAACGATTTTTGATTTACGAAGTGTCTGATTATAAAATACTTCTATAATTCCCGATGCATCGGGATTAATCCTTGTTCTGAGATCAAAAAAACAGGAATGACAAGCACATATCCCGACAAACTTGTCGGGACAAACGCCATTGAAACGGAGTTTACACCAACCGATGCCTACAACTCAGCAGGAGGGCGTAGTCTCCTGAACTACGCCGCTACCGGTTAATTTTAATTATACTATTGACCACATTGTAAAAAGCAATTTACAACTGTGCAAATAATAATCAAAACTACAATTATAGCAATAATGCCAGCACAATATTTATACCACTTATTCAATTGCTGCTTATCAGCATAAGCTAAAAGAAAAATAGCACAAATAAGTACAAAAAACTCAAACGTAAATAATGCATTGAGCTTAAAAACACTTGCTATAGCATATAATAATACCATTATAACCTCCTTTGTTTTAAATTAGATGTAATTATTTAATGCTCAAAGATAAATATTTTTCAATAAAAAAGTAAAAAAACCGATGCCAATATACTCACCTGTAACATAATTTTTTATATGAATTAGATATATTTGTTATATATCAGTTTATCAGTTGTCAGTTATCAGTTTCCGGTCAACTTGCCAGAAATGTCCGTAGCAAATGCTACGGACAACTTAGGGGCAAAAACTGGTAAACCGAAAAACCGGTAACCGAAAACTGAAAACTGAGAAACCGAAATATACTAATGTTATATGTATTTCATTTTTTAGCAGGATAATCAATCGTATAGTGTAATCCCCTGCTTTCTTTGCGTTTCTGTGCCATTTTGATTATTAAGTATGAAATATTAATTGCATTACGTAGTTCGCAAAGTTCAACAGAAACAGTTGATTTCCTGTATAATTCTTCGGTTTCCCGGTAAATAATTTCTAATCTATCGTAAGCTCTTTTAAGCCTGAGATTTGATCTTACAATTCCAACATAATTGCTCATAATTTGCTGTAATTCTTTAAGATTTTGTGTAATTAAGACCATTTCTTCAGGGTGCGACGTTCCTTCATCGTTCCATACAGGGATATCTTCTTTATATTTTATTGATTTAACAGCGTTAATAGAATGTTTTGCAGCTCTTTCGGCAAAAACCACTGCTTCAAGCAATGAGTTTGATGCTAAACGATTGGCACCGTGTAAGCCCGATGAAGTACTTTCACCGGCAGCATAAAGATTTTTAACAGAGCTTTTAGCATTCTCGTCTATTTTAATTCCTCCACATATATAGTGAGCAGCAGGAACAACAGGAATATAATCTTTTGTAATATCAATTCCCAGTTCAAGGCATTTTTTATAAATATTTGGAAAGTGAGATTTTAATTCCTTACTGTTGAGATGTGTACAATCAAGGTAAACAAAATCATCACCGCTGGCTTTTATTTCATTATCAATTGCCCTTGCAACAATGTCGCGGGAAGCAAGAGATTTACGCTTATCATACTTATGCATAAATTCTTTTCCGTCAATAGTTTTAAGAACAGCTCCTAATCCTCTAAGAGCTTCGGTAATTAAAAAAGACGGCCTTTCATCAGGATTGTATAAAGAAGTTGGATGGAATTGTACAAATTCCATATTTTTCAGAATGCCTTTTGCCCTGTAAACCATTGCTATTCCGTCGCCTGTTGCTATAGGCGGATTAGTTGTAGTTTGATAAATGTTCCCTAATCCACCGGTAGCCACAAAAGCTACCCTCGAAAGAATGGTTTCTATTTTATTGGTTCTGGTATTTAGAGCATATATTCCATAACATTCAATATTTTTTTTATCTATTCTGACTTTTTGTTCTAAATGGTGTTGAGTAATTAAATCTATTGCAAAATAATTTTCTAATACCTCTATATTCTTATGTGAATAAACTCGCTGGGTTAACGCCCTCTGTATTTCCAAGCCAGTATTGTCCTTATGATGCAGAATTCTATGTTTAGAATGCCCTCCTTCTTTTGCAAGGTCATAGTTCCCATCAGGTTTTTTATCAAAGTTAGCTCCCCATTTAACCAGTTCCTTAATTTGCCGGGGAGCTTCGGTAACAACCATTTTTACAACTTTCTTATTGCATAATCCATCACCACAAGCTATGGTGTCTTGAATATGTCTATCATAAGTATCGGGCTGATAAATTACAGCTGCAATGCCACCCTGTGCATATCTTGTAGCTGTCTCTTCTGTTTTAGTCTTGGTAATTACACAAACTTTTCCAAAATCGGCTACTTTCAATGCAAAGCTTAATCCTGCCACACCTGAACCTATTACTAAAAAGTCGGTTTTTCTTTCCATATTACACAGATTTTAATTTAGGTAACTTACTTTTGAAATCTTGACCAAATTTGGCAAAATATTTTAGGGCTTGTGCATAAATCAATCCCGCACATAAGTTTTATGTGCGGGAGCAGTTGGCAATTGGCAGTTGGCAAAAAATAAAAAAATATGCCGACTGCCGACTGGTTATTGCCGACTTAACCCAACAAACCTGTTTGGTTCTGGCTTGTCCAGATTAGGGATCTTTTAAATTAATTTTATCAGTGTTCACCCCGTTGGATATCGTTATTTAATAAATAATGTAGCAATTAATTATCAGATTATCCTACGGGGTTAATCAGTGGCTTTATTAAATTATTTTTAAGACCTGCCTGCTGCAGGCAGGCTTGCTAATTTTAGGAAATAAAATTATTCCCGCCAGGCGGGTCACCTTGGGCGACAAATATAAGAATTATTTTTATATTTTTATTATTAAAGAAAATCGGAATATTTATGTTATTTATTTGCAGGTGGGGTAAGATTCTAAAGTATATAGAGTATATTGTTATATTGTTAAATTGTTATATAGTTATAGTAAACGATTATAGGAAATAAGAAATACAACATCAAATATCCTACTTCTAATTTCTAATTTCCAATTTCCCTATTGATATATTATTTTCTCAACAAATACCTTATCTCCTAAAAATACTTTTACAATATAAATTCCATTGGGGTGGTTGGAAATGTCAATATTAACTGGGTTTGTTTGTATTTTTTCTTTTTTGTAAACTATGCTGCCCATTATGTTGGTTATTTCTATGGAAAGTAAATTATCTGTATTTTCTGATAATATAATATCAAAGTTTCCTTTGTTTGGATTTGGATAAATATTGAAAATATCAGAATAATTATTGAGCTGTAAATCTTCTTCTACAATTTTTTCTTCATCATTTATATCGCTATTATTATCAACTTGAGCAGATTTAAAACTAATTGCAGCAAGGCAAGGAAAACCCACAACATCTCCCCAAGCTATATCTTCATCGCATGTAATATCGCCAACCGATACATATACTTTAGAACCCTCTTTAAAATGGCCTCGTTTACATACAATTCTTTTTCCTGCTTTTATGGTTACATTAGAACCCGGTTCTGTTGTTAATGGCATATTATCCGGTGGACAATACCATGGTGCAGGAGTATAAGGACATGATACAGTTACATTACCTTCTAAGTGCATTTCAGTAAGTGCAGCAAGCTTATGGGTGCCTTCAAATGTTCTGTTTATTATATATACTTTATCGGATGTAGCATCTATACTTTCTGCTCCAGTATAATCCGGGTCAAGCCAACCGTTTATAAAACCCCAGGATAAATCAAATCTGCCATATACAACAGGTGCATAGGGATTATCACATGATATTGGGTTATCTTCATAAAAACCGTGTAATTGTCCTACAATATGTTTATCTTGATTAAACAATGGTGAACCTGATGAAAAATATTCAATTATTCCCTGGTTAAAAGAAAATTCCCATAACTTATAACCATTTGCAACAACATCTGTGGCTGTATTATTACTTAATGATATTTTCATAACATCTCCTTGCGGATGATGTATTCCTACAGGTGAAACAGGGGGAATAAATAAATTTGACCACCCTGCATAATGAATACCCATACCTGAAATTGGAGTATCATCAAGTTCTAAAAGAGCAAAATCAGAAACTACATTATTTGCTTTTAAAGTAGCTCCGGTAAAAGACCACCAGTATGGATTTGGCCCTTCAGTAGATTTACAATAAGAATTTTTGTAATGAAATCTAAAAATTGCACTATTTAAAGGCAATCCAGATAAACAGTGGTCTGCTGTTAAAAAATAAGGCGTTAAATCTTCTCTGACGTTATTAATCATACAACCAGAACATACTTCTGTATTTGAATTTGTTAATATTAGTGCTACTGCTTCTGCTTCTATACACCAGTCCTTTCCTTCATCACATATTATATCTATATTACAAGCACCTGAACCTCCATATCCTTTTAACTGGTTTTTATTTAGTCCAAACATATCTTTATATCCGTGAATTACTTTTGAGATATTAATTTTACCTTGCTTTATTACACCAAAAGGTTCAAAATATTCCAGTATAATAGCATCACCGCTTAATAAGTCACTTGCAAATACTCCGCTGCTATTATTATTTAAAGATGTAACAGGTCCATAAATCATTGTTCCGTCTTCATTATATATATACAATACAGCAAATTCGGGTAAATAGAATTCATCAAAAATAAGATTAATAGAATAAGCATCTTTTGATATTATTTTAAGCTTCCATATTTTGCCCTCAGGATTTGAATTGTTCCATGTTCCAGAATTATCAAGCCCAAAGTTTACATCTATTGCATAGCCAAATCTAAATGGTATATATGGTTGATTTTCTCTTTCTTTATCTTCTTCTATTAAAGCTTCAACATCTACTGCAGGCATTACAACACTATCTATTTCTAATGATAAACCGCAGATTCCTGATTTCTGGACCAGTGGCTTAGAATCGTAATGAGTTATCACCTGTGCTTTTACTTCTTGAGTATTGGAAAAACTTAGTAAAGGAATAAAAACTATAAGAAATAAATAATCACAAAACCTTTGTTTTATTTGTATAAATATTAATTTCATTATAAAATACTTTTTTATTGTTAAAATATATTATTGTTTCTTAAAAACCATTACATCTGTTTCATCATCATTATTATAATAAATTTTAAGATTTTTATCTTTTATTTTAAATTCTTTTGAATTTCTTAAAGCATTGAAATATCTTTTTTCCCATTCTAATTGTTCTTTTGTGCCTCCAACTAATGTGCAAATTCCACCTGAAATTTCTAAATTACCATTTTCATCAGCTTTAAATGTACTACCATAACAAATATTATTTTGTCCTTGTTTTGAAAATTTATTGTCTTCAAAAAACCCAACTGTCATTTTATTTAGTTCATCAGGTGGATAATCTTTATCATTTTTTAGATTAAATTCTTTTTTAGTAAAGTATTCAAATTCCCAAGTATTATATAACGCATTAACATCTTGTTCTTTTTGGCAACTATTAATTGTATTTAATATTATGAATAATAGCAAGTAATTTAATAATTGTTTTATTTTTTTATGCTTTATCATAATTATTCTGCATTTATTTTTTTAAAACCATTACATCTGTTTCATCATCATTGTCATAATAAATTTTTAGCTTCTTATCTTTTATTTTAAATTCTTTAGAACTTGTTATAGCATTAAAATATCTATTTTCCCATTCTAATTGCTCACTTGTGCCACCAAGTTTTGTACACCCTAATAATGAAATTTCTAAATTACAATTTTTATCAGCTTTAAAAGTACTGCCACAATCGTTATTTTGCTCATCGACCAAAAGATTTTCGTTTTCAAAAAAAACAATTTCCATTTTATTTAGATTTTCTGGAGGATATTCTTTACAATTTTTAATAATAATTCCTTTTTTTGTAAAGTATTCAAATTCCCAGGTATTATATAACGCATTAATATCTTGTTCTTTTTGGCAACTAGTTAAAAATGTAGTTATAAAACTGAAAAATAATAGATATGCTATTTTTGTTTTCATTTTTGTGATTTTATTATTTTTCTGCCCGTTCCCTTTCTAACTCTTCAATCCTTTTATTTCTTTTTAAGTTTTTTCTTTTCATTTTTCAAATTTTCAATTTCCATATCTTTTTCAGCATTTGATTTTTTCAATTTCTTAATTTCCTCATCTTTTTCCTTATCTGATTTTTCTAAGTTTTCAACTCTTTTAAACAAATCGGTTATATCCAGGCGATTTTCTTCAACATTTTGTGTTATTCCTACAATGTTTTTACTAACCCTTAATCCCTCTTTTTCTATTTTTTTACCGGGGTCAATGCCGGGCAGGTGCTTATTTTTTATGTAGAATTTTTCTTTTTCCTGCCAGCTCATACGTTTGTAGTTTTTTTCAAAAACAAAATCGCACCAGTCAGGATCAACAATCCATTCTTTTGACCATATTGTACCGCATACATATAAATCTTTTTCCATATAAACATCTCCATTTTCTTGAAACCTAATTATTTCCTCCAAATTTCCATTAATAAAACGAACAGCATCAGAATAAAACATTAAATTAGTAAATTGATGACTATGGGGCCAAATTACAAAGGCATCACCAGTTGTTTGGTCCATTGAACTACCAAAAACCCCCGACATTTCTACGTAAAGTAATTTTTCTACGGAAAGATATTCTTTTATATTTACATCACGAAAAAATTCTGTATTTTCATAAACATCAAATTTATTATTATAAATTAAAATACCTGGATACCCACCTGATCTAATATGTATACTTCCTGGTTCGATAGCACCTGCATCAGAACCATATAGTGTAATAGATGCACTATTGCTAGAATTAGTTCCACCAAATATTTGTAAAATTCCTTCAGAATTTTCATTCCTAATAGTATTATAAAAACTACCTGTTGTTTCCCCTAAAACAATTGAATTATAAACTTTTAATAAAGATGGAGAATTATAAGTCCCTATTTGAACATTTCCATCCCCATCAACTAATATACCTTCATCTTCTCCATCGCCCGAAAGCCAGAAGCTATTTAATTTTAAATTTTGTGTTGCAGTATGATTTCCAAGATTATCAGAAGCAAAATACAAATTTTCTGCACTTAAGTTTCCCTCTTCATCGGTAACAACCATACGTGTACCCGAACCTGCAAGATCTTCTATTCGTACATCTCCAGCAACATGAAGTCTTGCTTCAGGTGTAGTTATATTACCTATGCCTAATTTTTGTGAAAATAAGCCACTACCTCTAACATCTAATTTTGCATTAGGATAAGGCGTTCCAAGACCTAAGCCTATTATGCAATCAACAAAGAGAATATTATTTGGTCTAAATAACCAAATGTTATTTGCAAAAGTAGCGTCTGAAGGAAAACCACACTCAAAATCTCCGGGCTGTGGGTCCGGGTAAATAGGCCCACCTGACACTAATTTTCCAGTAGACTTTAAAACTACATATCTATCTAAAGTAGCAGTAGAATCAGCCAAACTTTTAATTTTAAAATCTCCTTCAACAGTTGCATCATCCTTCATTTCTGTCTTATCATACACTATTAATTTATCTTTCATTTCAGTCTTATCATATACAATTAATTTATCTTTCAGAAGTGTAACACCTGAAACTTCAATGTCATCTTTTATTTCAGTTTTGCCTTCAATTATTAAATCACCTTCCATTTTTGTATCTCCGATTACTCGTAAGTCCTTTTCAATACGAACAGAATCCTTCACTGCTAAATTTTTTTCTATTGTAACAGTGCTGTCTATTTTTACATGGCCTTTTAATTCACTTTTGCCAATAACATTTAACAACTTTTCAACTCTTAGCGAGTCGTAATCGTTGTTGTTTTGGGCGAATATACTGCTTGTAATAAGCAATATACTTACTACAATTAATAATCTTATTAATTTTTTCATAATAATTGTATTTTAAAAAATAATTAAAAATTAATCACTGATATTTATCACAAAGATATATATAATTTTTTAATAAATTCCCACCCCCCCTCCTTTTTATATGTTTAAAAACATAATTTACAAAAAAAATAAAATTTTAAGGTATTTTTTCAATTTTCAATCCCGATTAATAGGAATTAATTTACTTTTTTTAAATAAAGAAAGTAACTTTGTTAATTAACTCTGTGAAATAGTACCCCCGAGTACTCGGGGGGTAGTTTTCTTGCCTGTTGAAAGAATGAATCCTTTCATTCTGCAAGCAGGTCGGCAAAAAAAACCGGCTAACTGATTAACCGAAAACTGATAACTGATTACCGATAAACTGATTAAAAATAAATTATGCCTATAATAAATTCAATAGTATCGGGTTTGATGAAAAAAAGGATGAAGCAAATTGAACATTTCAAAAAATATCCTTTTGATGTGCAGCAAGAAACGCTGTTGAAAATATTAAAAAAAGCGAAAAATACCGAATGGGGTAAAAAATACGATTACAAGTCAATAAATTCTATTGAAGAATTTAAAAAACGTGTCCCTTTACAGGATTATGAGAGCTTAAAGCCCTATATCAATCGTATGCGTAATGGTGAAAACAACATACTTTGGCATAGTAATATAAAATGGTTTGCAAAATCTTCGGGAACTACAAGCGATAAAAGTAAGTTTATTCCTGTAAGTAAAGAATCTCTTGAAAACTGCCATTTAAAAGCGGGGAAAGATATTTATGCTATTTATACAGCGAACTATCCTGAAACAAAAATTTTTAAAGGCAAATGTTTAATCTTAGGAGGGAGCCTTAATAGTCATCGGATGACTTCAAGTCATCCGATGACTTACGTTGGTGATATTTCGGCAATTTATATTAAAAATTTACCTTTCTGGACACAATTTAATCGTACACCTGATAATTCAATTGTGCTGATGGACGAGTGGGAAGAAAAATTTCATAAAATCGCCCAGGCTACTATTAATGTTAATGTTACTAATATGGCAGGTGTTCCTTCGTGGACATTAGTTTTAATTAAGCACATTTTTGAAACCACCGGTAAAAATAATTTACTGGAAATCTGGCCAAATTTAGAACTATTTGTTCATGGGGGAGTTAATTATACTCCTTACAGGGAGCAATTTAAAAAAATAATTCCATCGGATAAAATGAATTATCTTGAAACTTATAATGCTACCGAAGGTTTTTTTACTATTCAAGACGAGCCTGCATCTGACGATATGTTATTAATGCTTGATTATGGGATTTTTTATGAGTTTATCCCTGTTGAAAAAAGCCCCTCCCAAACCCTCCCCAAAGGGGAGAGCTTCTTAGATATAAAAACTTTATCTTTAGATGAAGTTGAATTAAATACAAACTATGCTCTGGTAATTTCTACAAATGCAGGTTTATGGAGATATATTATTGGAGATACAGTTAAATTTACGTCAAAATTCCCTTTCAAAATAAAAATTTCAGGACGTATCAAACATTTTATTAATGCTTTTGGCGAAGAGTTAATTATTGATAATGCTGAAAAAGCTCTAAAAATTGCCTGCGAAAAAACTAATGCATTGATTAGTGAATATACTGCTGCTCCTGTTTATATGAGCGATAATAAAAAAGGTGCGCATCAATGGTTAATTGAATTTGAAAGGGCTCCTGAAAATCTTGAATATTTTATCTTTACGCTTGATGATGCTTTAAAATCATTAAACTCTGATTATGAAGCTAAAAGGTATAAAAATCTTACTTTAGATATGCCTGATGTAGTAAAAATTAAAACCGGCGTCTTTTATCAATGGCTGAAAGAAAAAGGAAAGCTTGGTGGACAGAATAAGGTTCCACGTCTGGCAAATAACAGGGATTATGTTGATGAACTGTTGGAAATCCAATTAAAAGTATAAAGTAAGTTTATAATAATTTTTCGCCACAAAGGCACAAAAACACAAAGTTTCACTAACAATATAACAATCAATTTTAACAGATTTTCATTAATTTCTATTTTCTTTTCCCCTCTATCCCCTCTATAAGAGGGGGTGGGTTGGACTGTGTGTTGGCAGGGGTGTGTTGAGGGGGTGCGTTGGAATGTGTGTTGGAAGGGGTGTGTAATTAGTATCATTAGCATAAATTCGTATATTTACCCCCTTGAATCTTTTTATTATTCAATTAGCAATAAAAAATGAATATCAAGATGAAAATAGTCAAGATAATATCATCCAACTTCTTTATCTCAATTATTGTTGCACTAATTATTATATACTTTCTGCCACAGATTTTTGATAAATACAAAGTAGAACTTATAGAAAAAGGAACATTTACTGATAGAAGGGTATATTATTACGACCTTGATAATGATGGTAAAAGTGAAAGTATCAGGTTTGGTTATAGGGTAAACCCTTTTGTTGTTATATTAAATAATGACCACGGCAGGATAATGCAATGGAATTTACCAGGAAATTGGGTTGAAATGAGCGAAGTAACGTTTGGTGATTATGATAATAATGGATTTAATGAAATATATGCTTTTACCGAATATGAAGATTCCGTATTTTGTAATTCACTTGAAATACTTACTGATGATAGTGTTAATATTCATAAAAAATATATTGCTTCTGTAAGAAAACATAATAATAAACATGATTTTGGAATAAGTAATTGTTTTCTTATGGATTGTAATGATGATAATTATAAAGAAATAATATTTCCTATTACTGCCGGTTTTCCACTTCAACCCAGAAATATATTCGCTTATGATATTTTTCAGGATACAGTGTATAAGTCTCCCAAAAGTGGTGCCTTCATTAAAAATTTGATGGCTTATGACTTAGATAATGATGGGAAGGAAAAAATAATAGTAAATTATAGTTGGGCATCAGGCAATTTTCCTGTTGATTTCCCTTATATTGACCACAGCGCCTGGCTTATGGTATTAAACAATAAATTAGATTTTGTTTTTGAGCCAATTGGATTTGAAGGATATACATCATCCATTCATGCAATTCCATACAGGGTAAAAGATAAAGTTTATATTGCTGCATTATATAATTATCTCGGTAAAAAAAATAAAAATCCAACTTTATACTTATATAACATTAAAGGGCAAAAAATAAAGGAACGGGTATTAAAAGAAGATAAAAAAGGAAGGTATAATATAGTAACACTTAATGCTGAAAAAAGAAATGAACTATACTTAACTGATAAAGATGGTAACATAGAAAAATTAAATGAAAACCTGGAAACAATTAAAAAGGTTAACGTTGAACTGGTAAAACGTCCTAAATATATGCTGGATGTTGATAATGATAATAAAGAGGAATTATTATTCTGGGGAAATGACCCTGAAAAATTAATTATAGAAAAAAATGATTATTCAAATATAATTTTTGAAACACCTGGATATTATACACATTTTTTAAAAAATATTATTTCTGTTAAATTAAATGGAGATAAACCGCCTCATTTATCAATCCAGCAAGGTGATAAATGGTTCCTGTTACATTGCATGAAAAACTTTCTTTATTATTTAAAATATCTAATCTATCTTGGCATATATGCAGGTGTATTTTTGTTCATTTATCTGGTGCAAAAAATCAATGCTTACAGATTAGAACAGGAAAAGAAAAAGCTTGAACACACGGTAAAATTGCGAACAGCTGAAATAAACCAGCAAAAAGAAGAAATTTTACAACAAAAAGAAGAAATTCAAGTAATAAATGAAGAAATTAAAAACCAGTACAAATTACTTGAAGAAACAAATGTTAAAATACTGGGTCATAAAAATAAATTAGAACAATCAAATACTGAAATAACTGCAAGTATTCGTTATGCAAAACGCATTCAGGATTCAATTCTGCCACCCGACGATTTTATAAAAAAAATACTGCCCGATTATTTTATTTTTTACAGACCTAAAGATATTATTTCCGGTGATTTTTATTTGATTGATAAAATTGACGAACTTATTCATATTGCTGCGGTTGATTGTACAGGTCATGGCGTTCCCGGTGCATTTATTTCAATAGTCGGGTGTAACATACTGAACGATGCCCTGAAAGAGCATAAGCTTGATAAACCTGCTGATATTTTAAACGACCTCAATAAAGGAATTAGCGAAGTTTTTAGAAAGAACTATAAGGAAACATCTGTTCATGATGGGATGGATATTATATATTGTAATATTAATCCTGAAAATTTAGTATTACAATATGCCGGAGCTTATAATCCTGCATACATTGTCAGGAACAAACAGCTTATTGAATTAAAAACCAACAGATTCCCTATAGGCTCTTACTTTGATAACCCTCAGCAAAAATACTCAAATAATGAATTTCAATTACAAAAAAATGATTTTCTTTACCTGTTTACTGATGGCTTTTCCGACCAGTTTGGCGGTCCAAAGGAGAAAAAGTTCAAATACAAACAATTTCAGGAACTTCTTGTAAGTGTTTCCCATTTAAAACCAGATGAACAACTTGAGCAAATTCAACGGGCATTTGACACTTGGAAAGGTAATCTTGAACAAATTGACGATATATTGGTGATGGGGATAAAAATTTAGAAGTCGGCAGTAGGCAGTCGGCAAAAGCAATGACCAATGACAATAGAATGACTATAACCATATAACCACAGTGAAATATCCCGACACTTGTGTCGGGATTTCACGTGGTAAACAATTTAACCATTTAAGAATTAATTTCACAAACTAATAATTAACAATATAATATAACCATTTAACCATAAAACTATAAAACATGCACCGAACCATACTCATACTAATAACGTTGCTAACTACAACAACCCTTGCTCAAAGAGACAACAAATTCACCTTAATAAATAATGTTGAAATAAAAGGCGATTATTTTATTACCGACCAGCTTGAAAATGTATATATTATTAAAAATCATCAAATAACAAAATTTAACAGTAAAGGTATTCAGCAAGCTATTTATAGCAACAGTCATCTGGGTAGTATTTCTTATGCTGACGCTTCTGACCCTTTTAGAATACTGCTTTTTTATAAAAATTTTAATCAAATAATGTTTTTAGATAATTTTCTATCCGGGATTGGAAGTCCTATTTTGCTTGATGACTTAGGTATTGAACAGATAGAAATAGCCTGTTCATCAAATCAGGGTGGTTTCTGGATTTTCAATAATCAAACCGGGCAATTATTTTATTATGATAAAAATTTACAGCTTATTCAAAAAAGCATTAGCTTAAATTCTTTTCCTGATTTTATTGCTTCAAGCATAATTAATAACAAACCTGTTTATATGATTGAAAAGAACGATTATGTTTATTTAAGTATTCCTGAAAGCGGCATTATGATTTTTGATATTTTTGGTGCGTATTATAAAACAATTCATTTAAAAAACATTAAATCGTTTCAGATTGTTGATGGTAAAATCATCTATTTTCAAGAAAACTATCTGATTAAATATTGTCCAAAACTACTGACAACAGATAGCATCTTATTGCCGGATACGGTTAATATTATTAATTCACGTATAGAGCATAACAATATATATATCTTTACAAATAATAATTTTTCTATTTATCAATTTTAATTTTTAATTGAAAATTTGTATCTTGCGAATAAATTTACTTTATACTTTTTTAATTTTTAATTGAAACCATGCACATTGCTATTGCAGGAAATATTGGCTCGGGTAAAACAACCCTTACGGGATTGCTGGCAAAATATTACAAATGGGAACCCCTTTATGAAGATGCTGATGAAAATCCCTATTTGAATGACTTCTACAATGAGATGCAACGCTGGTCGTTTAATTTGCAGATATACTTTTTAAATAGCAGATTCAGTCAAATTCTGGAAATTCGTAAATCGGGGGAAACTGTAGTTCAGGATAGAACAATTTACGAAGATGCATATATTTTTGCTCCAAACTTACACTCTATGGGTTTAATGTCAACCCGTGACTTTGATAATTATTTTAATCTTTTTAATTTAATGAGTTCCATTATTCAACCACCCGATTTAATAATCTATCTCAGAGCCACCGTTCCAACTCTGGTTAACCAAATCCAAAAAAGAGGCAGGAAATTCGAAGATGCTATACGAATTGATTATCTTAAAAGACTGAATGAACGTTATGAAGCCTGGGTCAACACATATAATTTTGGGAAACTGTTAATTATTGATGTAGATAAAAATAACTTCTCCGAAAACTCTGAAGATCTTAGTGAGGTAATTAACAAGATTGATGCCGAAATTCACGGGCTATTCTAAAACCAATCTCTCGCAAAGAACGCAAAGAAATTGTAAATATATTAATCCGCCTCAGTTATATCATTAAAATACTTTTAAAATTTATTTGTTATTCAGAATAATCAAAATGCATTAAATTAATAAACTGCTGAACACGCTGATTGATTTGCTTTTGAGTTAAGTCTATAAGTTTCTCTGTGCCAAATTTTTCAACACTAAACGAAGCCATTGCCGAGCCATAAATGATTGCACGTTTCATATTCTCAAATGAAATATCCTTATTTTTTGCAAGATAACCAATAAAACCACCGGCAAAAGTATCACCCGCACCTGTTGGATCAAATACTTCCTCTAAAGGTAATGCAGGTGCATAGAATACTTGTGTGTTACTGAATAATAACGCTCCATGTTCGCCTTTCTTTACTATCAAATATTTTGGTCCTAATGATAAAATTTTATTAGCAGCCTTTACTAACGAGTATTCCCCTGATAACTGACGTGCCTCTTCATCATTAATAGCTAATACATCAACAAGCTTAATAGTCTGTATTAATTCGTCGTAAGTATTATCCATCCAGAAATTCATAGTATCCATTACAATAAGCTCAGGTCTCATTATTAGTCGCTCAATCACCTGCCTCTGCACAACAGGCGATAAATTACCCAGCATTAAAAACTCAGCTTGCTGATATGAATCAGGCACAACAGGGTCAAAATTTTCTAAAACATTTAGTTCAGTAATAAGAGTATCCCTTGTATTCATATCATTATGGTACTTCCCGGACCAGAAAAAAGTTTTTTCATCACTTTTTATCTGAATGCCTTCTGTATTAATATTATGATTTTGAAAAAGCTGAATATAATCCGAAGGGAAATCACCACCTACTACTGAAATAATCTTAGGATATGCTCCGGAATACGACGCTGCTAAACTGATAAATGTCCCGGCACCTCCAAGTATCTTATCTGTTTTGCCAAAAGGGGTTTCTATAGCATCAAAAGCCACACTACCTACAACTATTAAGCTCATATTTGCGTTTTTTTATTTTTAATTTTTTTTTTACAAATATAATTGTATTTTTTAGTAAATATAATTATTTTTGTCCCGATTTTTCAGAATTAATATTCCTCAGTAGCTCAGCTGGTTAGAGCACCTGACTGTTAATCAGGTTGTCGTCGGTTCGAATCCAACCTGGGGAGCCAAAATAAATAATATCTTTCCATTGGGTAGAGCGTCCCGACTATTTAGTGTCTGTCCATAATGTCGGCATAATATTTAAAAGTCCCAAATTCCAAGTCCCAAATCTCAAATTCCAAGAAAAAAAGAAAAAACACAATAAACTACAAATGAGCAATAGACAATGAATAATGGCATTTTTTTTGGGACTTGGGGCTTGAGATTTGGGGCTTGGGTCTTTCATTTTTGAAAATCTTTGACTTTAAAGACAAGCACTATTTAGTCGGGATTGTCGTTGGGTTGAGTCCAACCTGGGGAGCAATGAATAATAAAAATAATGATGATGATGTTAAACTTGCAATAACACTTCCTATTATTAATGTAATTATTTCGTCAGATACAATATTATTAGCAAATATTATCATAAAATCCAAAACGCTTTTTTAGCTTTCCTTTAATTGTAGTTGAATTTTTAATAATATCCCTTAAATATTCAATTTGTACCTTTTCCAATTCAGCTATGACAGCCCTGGGTCTATTTGCTATAATTTCTTCAATTTCACCCCTGTCTTTTATCATTAATTTTGAGCAATCAACATGAGAATCATTAGATAAAAACGAATAATCTGATTTAGATATAGGAATCTGTAAATCTAACAACTCTTGAGCCCAATTTACTTTTAAATTAACCTCAGTATTAATATACAAAGTTGCAAGACTAGAACCATCAATATTTTGACCTATAATTATGAATAATTTGATTTTTGGAGGGTTTGTGTCTCTTACTTTAAGCCGTAGAACAGTTCCTACTTTTATTGACCTTTTGGAAAACTCTTTTCTTAATTTTTCTGAAAAAGAATTACTTAAATCAGTCATAGTCAGAAATTACACAAATGAGTCTGTCTGAACTTCTATAATTTTTTGAATATATTTCATCATTTCCCCAGTAGCACCACCAGATTTTGCTATCTTAAGTATGCTCATTTCACAATCTCTATTAGCCTTTTTCCAAGCATAATCATGCGATTCATCAGTTAGTTGAGTAAAAGATTTTTTTTCGTAACTGTCTATTGAGTTATTTAAACATTCAATTTCACTTTGTGAAAACTCATCCAAATCTGCATCAATCTTACATTCAACAGTATATCTACCGGTTAAATTAAAGTAAGGAGTAAAACTAGATTTATATGTAGCCAATAAGCCGACTCCTCTTAATGATTTTAAAATATCATATGCTAATGAGGGTACCGGGCCATTGTTCATTGCGATATATTCATTATCAGTAATTAAAGTTCCAAACTTGCTCAAGTGTTCTCTTTCTGCAAAATATAAAATTTTAAAAACCTTGTGAAAATCTACTTTACCATTTAGTTTATTTAAAATGTACAATAAAGCATGAACGGTAACGCTAACTTTATCTGAAAGATTCATATTGCTTTAATGTTTAAAAGTTTGCAAATATACAAAAAAAACGATTGCTAACAATAAGTAATGGCTACTTTTGGTTTGTTATTAATTATTTCTATAAAGATAACAAATATTATGCAATTTTATTGTCAAATACAAAATAACAATTTATATTTAAAATATGCAAATATTATTTTGTATGTTAAAGAATAAAAAAAATATCTTAAAAAATCCTAAAATCTTTCCCAAAATATTTTACGTTATTAAAGTAAAAAAGGACAATCAGTCTCATCACAATTATCTTGTCATTTTCTCCATCAAATCTTTTTTTAGTTTATCCAGAATTTCTTCACCTGGAATATATTTTACTTTTATACTCTCAATAATATCAAAACCTGAATCGTTAAAATATTCACTTATCTGGGGAATGCTTTGCCCACCCCAGCCATAAGAACCGAAAGCAATAGCTTTTCTTCCTTTGGGAATAAGTCCTTTTAAATAAGTCAGGAAAGATGCTACTGATGGCATTATGTTTTTGTTAAGAGTAGGCGAGCCGACACAGATGTATTCTGCTTCTATTACATCTGTCATAATATCAGAAATATGGTAGCTCTGCAAATTACGCATTACAGTAGTATATCCTTTTTCTTCAAATGCATTTTGTATAGCATAAGCAATTTGTCTTGTAGAATTCCACATAGTATCATATACTATTACAGCTTTTTTTTCAGTAGTATTTGACGACCATTTTTTATATTCTTCTATTATTTCTTTTATATGTTTTCTCCAAATAATTCCATGACTGTTAGCTATAATTTCAATATCAAGTTTCCCTGTTTCAGTAAGTGCTTTTTGAACCTGGTTTGAATATGGTAAAACAATATTTGCGTAATACTTTTTTGCTTCTTCCAATATAATATCTATAGGGTATTCATCATCAAACCTTTCTGATGATGCAATATGTTGTCCGAAAGAATCATTAGAGAACAGGATTTTTTCTTCAGGCATATATCCAACCATATTATCAGGCCAGTGAACCATTGGGGTTAATACAAATTGCAGATTTCTTTTTCCTAAACTTAATGTATCACCGGTTTTAACAATTTTAAAATCCCGGACTTTTTGGTAATGTTCTTTTAATCCTTTTTCTCCATTAGGTGAAGCAATTACCTTAGCATTGGGGGAAAGCTCCATTATTTTTGGCAAAGCTCCCGAATGGTCCATTTCTACATGATTTGAAACTACATAGTCAATTTTTGAAACATCAACTATTGATGAAATTCTTTCAAGCATCTCATCTGTCATATACGATTTCACTGTATCAATAAGAGTAATTTTCTCATCAATAATAAGATAAGCATTATATGTAGTTCCTCTCTGGGTAAGATAGCCATGGAAATTTCTTATATCCCAGTCAATTGCTCCTACCCAGTATATTCCTTCCTTAATTTTTACAGCTTTCATTTTTGTGCTTATTTATTCTAATCTTCAGGTTCAAATTCATCTTTACCTACACCACAAACCGGACATTCCCAGTCATCAGGTATTTTTTCAAATGGTGTACCAGGTTCTATTCCACCTTCAGTATCACCTTTTTCCGGATCATAAATATATCCACAAACGTTACAAACATATTTTTTCATAATTAAATCTCCTTAAATTAATTAATAACTATTCTCTTTTATTTCAAAATAAGCTTTTGGATGAAGACATGCAGGACATTTATCAGGAGCTTCTGTTCCTTCATGAACATATCCGCAATTTCTACATTTCCATCTTACTTTTTCGTCTTTTTTGAATACTGTATTTTCCTCAATATTTTTCAATAGCTTCAGGTATCTTTTTTCATGCTCTGCTTCAACTTTTGCAATCATTCTAAAAGTAGTAGCAATTTCAGAAAAACCTTCTTCATCTGCTATTTTTGCAAACTCAGGATATAATACTGTCCATTCCTCATTTTCACCCGTTGCAGCAGCTTTTAAGTTTTCTGCTGTTGTTCCGATTTTACCGGCAGGATAAGTTGCTGTTATTTCAACATCTCTGCCTTCTAAAAATTTAAAGAATCTTTTAGCATGTTCCTTTTCGTTTAATGCTGTTTCTTCAAAAATCCCTGAAATTTGTTCATAACCTTCTTTTTTTGCTTGTTTTGCAAAATAATCATAACGCATTCTTGCCTGTGATTCACCGGCAAAAGATTTTAACAGATTTTGTTCTGTTTTTGTTCCTTCTAAATTAGCCATAATTATCATCTCCTATTTTAAATATTTGTTTATAATTATTTGGGGTTTTTATTAGAAGTTTTTCAATCCCTTCTAATTAGTGTCTGCTTAAAAATTCGTTATTAGCTAATGTTTAGCAAATAACAAATTTTGAATGTAAAATTTTTGCAAAGAAATATTACATTAATGTCTTAAAACCTTGCATTTTTTTAATAAAATAGGTCGCCTCTACGAGGCTTTTATTTATATTTAACTATATATCACCGAGCTTCCGCTCGGTGCTACAAATAGGGTGTTCCTAACGGAACAACTATAGGGACTATTTTATAATTCCGTAGGAATTATCTATTTGTAACCCCGAACGGAAGTTCGGGGTCTAAAATAGACAATATGTCTTAAATCCCATAGGGATGACCTGTTTTGAGTCTTGACTTTTTGAGCAGACCCTAATTATTACTCTTCCAACTACCATGTATATTACAATAAGCCCTGGCTGATACTTCCCGGGCATCAATTTTAAATAATGCTTCAGGTTTTTCACCGGGATTTAAAAACTGTGTATAAGCTTTATTTCCAGCAATAAGCTCTATCCATTCAATAAAATGTTCTGTGAGCATTGGGTGCCCAACCTCACCAACAATTATTTTATACCCACCATCTATCTTTTCAATAACGGGTACATGCTTCTCTAAAGCAGCATCTACTGTGTTTTCCTCCAGGAGTTTCATTTTTTGTTCACAGCAGACTAATGAAGGAGCACCTGTATGCATTATTTCTACAATATTACCACAAATTTCGCATTTGTAAAGTTCTAACTTTTTTGTCATTGTTTATCCTCCTTAAAAATTAATAATTATTTGAATTAAAAAAAAATTTCCACCGGTTAATATGCTCAAATTCATCTGATTGATTTTTTTCAATTACCTTACGTGTATCGTCGTCCCAATCTATTGTTTTAAGAAGCTCTTCATAATGGTTAACTGCTTTTGTTTCAACCCAGATACCTGTTTTTAGAATTGTCCTGGTTCCCATCAATCGTGAAAAAAAACCAAACATAAAACCTGCAATGCAATATATCCATCTGAACTTACCGGGTTTCCAGCCATATTCAAAAAGCTTGATCTGAAAATCCTGAAGATGTGTCATCTCATTACACATAGCAGCTATTAACTGACGATTTAATTCACACACTTTTCCTGTAATTTGAAATCTGTAGATATTTACAGCCATTGTTTCCAAAGAATGGAAAGTGCGTAATCCCTTTTTTATTTTTCTTAATACTGACGAAGACATTTCCTGTCCTCTCATACGGATATCATCAATCAAAATCTCAGGACGTATTATTGAGGTAATATTTTCTGATTTCTCCTGTGTTTTTTGATTATTCATTTTCATCAGTAAATAATTTCAGTTTATCAGTTATCAGTTTTCAGTTCTCGGTCAATCAGTTAGCCGGTTTTTGGCATAGCCATCCCTGCGGGGCAGTTCATCAGTTTAGTGTTTTGAGGCGAAAAACTGATAACCGACAACTGGATAACCGAAAAACCGGTAACCGAAAACTGAAAAACTGAGAAACTGGAATAAAAAGTATTTTCATTCCCTTTTTTTTTATTAAACTTTCTTTATATATGTAGGCGCTGTTTTTGGTGATTTGCCGCCTTTTATATTATGATAGTAAGCATAAGTCATTGGTTCTTTATCGTCCAAAATATCAGCATCCACCACCTTCCCAAAAAAAACCGTGTGAGTTTCAACATCAATAGAATTAATAACTTCTGCTTCCAGATAAGCTATGGCATTCTCCAAAACTACAGGAGCACCGGTTATACCAATTTTGTGATTCGTATCTTTAAATTTATCTAATCCCCTACCCGATTTAAAACCAAAAAGCCCTATGAATTTCATCGGTGTTTCCTGAGAAAGAATTGAAACCGTAAAAACTTTGCTTTCCATAATAAATTCATGGGTCAAATTTTGTTTGTTTATGCTAATAGCTATTGTTGGTGGTTCTGATGATATCTGGAATACTGTGTTGGCAATTTGCCCATTGAACTTCTTATTTGTCTTTGAACTGACAATATAAACACCATAACCAACTTTATGTAAAGCTTTTGGGTTCATTCTAATTCCTGTTTAAAAATCAATGTTTTTTAATGCTCAGGTTATTTCCAAATTTTACAAATTTATATTAATTAATACAAATTAAAATAATTATCTTCTAAATTTTATTAACACAATTATTTTCTAATGCCCTAATTTTGAATATATTTGTATTTTATTAGAAATTAGAAACTTGAAATTTGGAAGATGGTTTGGTATATACAGCCGAATTTCTAATTTCTAATTTCCAATTTTCTGATGATTTTTTAATGAACAAAATTTAGATAAGTTCAACCTGTTTAAGGTAAATGCTCGTTTAATGGTGGTTATCTTTGAAGCGAAGTATAACCGGATATACAAATTAAAATTAAAAATTATGTCTAAAAAAATTATCAATAAAAATTTCAAAGCCAGCTATCCCGGATATGATTTATTATTTACTTCACGAAACACTTATAAGGTGGGCTGTGTAGTTGAATGGGACGGCTTTATAACAAAGGTTATAGATGTAGAAAACTATAGCTTTATTGCCGACCTTAAAATTGATGATAAAGAAAAAATAATAATAAAAGAAAAACTGGCAAATACACCATTGAAACCATTTCAACTTGCTTTCTTTAAAATAGATAAAACTATCGGTATTAAAGGTACAATTGAAGTACCTAAATTAGGCATTAATTTGGAAGGTGGACTTGATTATCACAAAATTGAGCAGTTCTCTTATGAAGGTATAAAGTCAAAAGTAATAGAAGGTGATTTAAGAGTAAGGATAAGGGAGATACTTAACGATTCTAAAGAGGAAAACAAAAAATACTATAGAAAAAAATTAAAAAAATTATACATATTTGATGAGTTACTTTATGCAGAAAAAGTTAAAATATTTGTTGAGAATACTAACGAAACAGAAATAAAAGCTGCCTTAAAAAAAGTTAAAATTCAACCGAAAATATCATTAATAAAAAGAAATAAATACGAAATAGAAATATCAAATAAAGAAGGATGCCCCTTTGCTGCAAAAATTGAGCAATTAAAAGATTTTATTGACTAAACCTTCTTAATAATACACCCTGAAGCACTACGTTTTATTGGTATGCCCAATAACATTGCAGCAAAAACTCGGATATAACCGACTGTCAGATTAAGTGTTTTTATTACTTTTTAAATTAAAAAAAAGATGGTGTAAATAAATCGGCTTATTATCTATTTTCTGGTGAGATGAAATAAAAGAAGGTTCAAAGCCACATATTTTTTCGCAAATTACTTGAATATTTCTATATTGGCTTACTATTTCTTTTATTCCTTTTATGATGTTATTAAGATTTCCTCCAACAATAAAACTACACATTCCGGCATATTTTTCATCTTCGCTAATATAAACGTGATTAATAAATCTTGATATGCCATTATTAATATACTGCGTTTTATTTACTCCTTTGAGTTTTTTGCATTCGATGACGTACGTGATAACACCGTTGATTATAAATTGTATATCTGTTCTTTTTACTTCCTCTTGCTTCGTAATAACCTGATTTTCTGCGGTAAATGTAACAAATCCCTTTTGTATTTCATTCTTTATTAAATCATTAGCATAAAACAAATCATATTGAAACTTATTTCTGATTTTTGTTTCATCTAAAGTCAAGATATTATCAATCTCTTTTACTCTGCCATACGAATCTATTAAAGAAGCCAAGAATAAATCTTCAATAATTTCTTTTTTCGAATTGTATTTACTCAAAAACTGAACAAAATCTTCTGGTAATTCCATACTCAAGGTAGTTTTTTTATTATTTCTTTTATTTCTTCATTAGCATCTTCTATTGCCTGCCGCTTTGTCCAGTCCTTAAAATATCTGCTTTTTATTAAATAGAAATTTTTTTCATTATATATTTTTACTTTTTCTTCATTGATAAATCCGTTTAAAAGTTGTTTGGAGATTTGCTTGTCTTTAACAAGCTGCAATATTTTTCTTTCTTCAAATTCACCTTGTTTTACTACTTCCTGATAATTGTTTTGAGCAACAATACTAAATTTTATAATCGCTCCAATATTAGCAGATTTAACGTATTGAGCATTCAATCGTAAATTATCTTTTATCATTCGGTGATATATTTCTCTGAATTTACCAGCATACAATTCAAAATCATTATCATTTACTTCATCATTTTTACGTTCTACATTTATTTGATAAAATTCACGGATGATTTCTTTTTCAAATTCAAGTAACCCGTATAAATCAAAGACTAATTCGTCTATTTCTTTTAAAATGTTTGTAATAGATAGCCCTTTTTTTATACTATTTTCAATATGTATAATAAAAGAAAGCAGGTTATTTAATCTATCTCGATTTAACTTTATTATTGGTAGATTTTTTATTTCATTTACTTTAATTGCAGGTATTTTGCTTGCCCTATTTGTTTGAGAGGCTGTTTGATTAAAGAAAAAACCTATTAGACTGGAATTTAAAATTGCTGTTATAGGTTTATTTAATTCATTTATATTTAGTTTTGCTGACATAACCTGTTGTCCGAAAATATAATCATTTTCCGTTTGACAACATATTAATCTTAATTTGTCTGATATTGTGGGTGTTCTTTTTATTAAAATTCTGTTACCCTTAAAGAGGTTATGGAAATTCCCTTCCCTACCTCTTTCAAAATTTTGATTTATATTAAAATCACTTAACCCACTTTCATTAATATAATATTGATTTAAAAATTTGGCTTCAAGCTTTTTTTTATAAATTGGTTCTCCTCTGGGTTGTGCATTGTCGTAGATTATGCCGCCGCTACAAAAATTAATATATGTATCCTTATCTTTCCTGAACTCAATCTTTTTTATCAACTGATAATCCTTCCAATTTCCTTTTATAAAAACTCTCCAAAGAATATCTTCCTGTTTTAGATCTGATTGTTTAATTGTTTTTACATCTTTTGAAGTAAAAGCAATCAACCTTAGCATTTTACTAAAATCGGTGAGTTTAGGTGTAATATATTTTATTTCGTGCTTCTCAGGATTATGTTTATCCATAATTAATACCGCACACGGTTCTTTGGCGCTTTTAAAAAGGATAGTTGAAATATCTGATAATTCATAAAATTTTAATACTCTGTACTTTTCAAGTAATTCTGTTCTGAAATTTTTTGTTCCTTCGTTAAGGAAATTTGAATTGTTAACTATGATAGCTATGTCAGTATTTTTTTTGCACCAATTGTTAATTTTAAGTAAAAAGCACTGAGAAGTCTGATACTTCCATACATTTTTATAAATATCCAAATTATCAACTGCTTTTCTGATTTTTTTTACTTTTTCATTAACTTCTTCGGATTCTTTTAATTCTTTCCATGGAGGATTTGTAACAATACAGTCAAATGTTGAAAAGGAATATTTGTTTGTTTTATTATTTTCTTCAATCTCTACTTCAAATTCAATATCATCAGTTATTGAATTTTTATTTAATAAGTTTGAGCCCATGAGAGAAGGCAGTATCGGATGCTTTATTTCTATTTGTTTTTGAATTTGTTTTTTTTCAATTCCCTCAAGTAAAGTTAAATATAGGCTAAATGCTGTAATTCTTAAAGCCTCCTGGTCAATATCAATTCCAAATATTTGTTTTTTTAACAATTTGGCTTTTTCGTCAATTGAGAGATTTTTATTTTTACTTAAAATACGTTTAAATGCTTGTACGAGAAAGGAACCCGAACCACATGCGGGGTCCAATATGGTTGCATAAGGGTTGTTTTCTAATTTTGGGTAAATGGTATGTGAAAGCATAAAATCCACTACAAAAGTTCTTGTGTAATATATTCCTTTTGTTTTTTTATCTGTTTTTCCGATAAATTCTTCGTACACGTTACTAATCAGTTGAATAGGAATTTTATCAAATTTGTATGGAAAAAACAAAGTCTGTTGCCTTGTTTCTTTGTATTCTTTATAATCGTGTTTGAAAAATATATTTAATTCTTTAATATGAGCTTTAGTAATTGGTATATCTTTTTGTAAAATATCGCCATTGATAATAGAAACTTTGTAAAAAGTGTTTTCTAACTCTTTTGGATTGCCGGTTATTAGAGCGTTAATTAAAGTTTCGTTTTTCAATATCTCTCTGTCTTCAAGATATTTAACAAAAAGACTTTTAAGAATTAAACCGTTTATATTCTCATTATTGTTATCAACTTTTAATAGTTCTTTTTTTAATGCGATTAAATTATCTAACAAATGCTTATCTATCTCGTTTTTTATTTCTTTTTGTCTTTGTAAAACAAAATTGAAAAATAATGAATTATCAATTTTCTCTTTTGTGAATGGTATATTATCGGGAACAATATCTTCATAACCTGCAGTATTTGTACCATAGTCAAAACTATCTATGATAATCTTTTGTTTATTTAATGGTTTGTTCTTTACAGGTTTTTCTTTTGCTTTAATTATATAAGCCTTTTCATTACTGATGGCAATAAAAAAATCTATTTTATTTTCGTTCCATACATCATTATGGTATTCATATAAGGAGGATTCATCTTTATAAAAGAGGAATGGTAAGGAAATTTTAAATTCTTGATTTGGAAAATCAATTGGATAAATAAATATAGATTCTTTAACTTCACCAGAAAAACCTAATTTTTTTATGTATGTAGTAAATTTTTTCATAAAGTGAATATAACGCAAATTTACAATTTTTTTTATTGTTTTAATTTAATTGTTCTGTTTTTGTCATATAATCTGTTTTTAATCAATAAAATAAATCCAATTGCCCCTTTCCTTTTAATTTCCAATTATCTTTTCCAACTGTTTCAGCTATCGTTCTTAGGACATTTAAGATTGTTTGATTTTCAGGCGTTATTCCATTTTTTAAAAGTGGCATAATATATAATATGATTTCGTCTGTAGTAGGTTGTGTTTTATTATTTTGACATCTTTTCAAATACGATAGCAAATAATACCGTATCCTGATATTCACATCTAATTGCGTTTTGAATTTATTGTTTTCAACAATATGAAATTCTTCCTCATTTTCATCATAATCAAAGTGTTCAGTCAGTATAGGTGTTAAATCTTTATATTCCTTTCCCAATATATCTAAAAATCCTAATTCAAGTCCCTTCATAATCAATTCATCATTTATTTCCTCTAATGTAGAACCATCATTTTTGGCAATCACTCCTTCAATTGTTTCAATTATTATATCATAAATATCTGCACCCAATTTTATTTTTTGAATTGCTTCTGGTGTTTTTACTTTTTTGAAATTAATAATCAATTGTCCTGATAATACAGAAAATGGATTTTGTCGTTTTTTGAAGCTTGCCTGTCCATTATTTTGTTTTACAGAACCGGCATATTCAAATCCTACCTTTTCAGCAGTTTCTACAATCAAATGCCAAAATCTTGGGTTTTTATGTGCAAAAACAAAACTCATCCAACGGTCAAATTTTAACACCCTATACATTTCCTTAATAGATTGTGCCAAAAGTTCTGAATAATCATCAGCCGTTTTATTATGTTCTCCGCCCTCAATTGCTTCTAATTTATAATCATTTTCCGTTACCTCTAAATCAAGCCAGGCATTCCACATAACAGATAAATCCAAATAAGGAATCTTACTCCCGTATGGAGGGTCTGTATAAATGTAATCTATGCTTTCAGTTTTAATATTTTTCAAATTGGTTGCTGTTCCTTTTTTAATTACTGCATTTTGTATAGTTTTATCATTAATTAAAGGTGCAATCTCTTTTTTTGCTGCTAATAGCTTTTTATATTTAGTCTCAAAAGAATTCATTACATCCAATTCAACTCCTTCTTTGGCAATTCTGTATCTATAGTATGCAAAAGCTGCTGCATTCCCAGCATTCACGCCTCTTGTATTTGATGCGTGATAAGTTCTATTTATTTTTGTTAAAGTACTTGAGAATGCTAATAGTAAACTATTCTTTATTGATTTTTCTTCCACTTTTTTTATTAAATGCTTCAAATAAGCAAGTTGTGCTAATTGATTTTTAGTAAACAATTCTTCAACTGTTTCAACATCTGCATTTTTCATTAACTTATGTCCTTTCGGATATGGATATTTATTTAATGCTTTCTTTATTTCTTCTTCAGTAGTCGGGCAATTTTTTAAAAATGTACTTTTTACTTTCTCAAATTCATTTTGGAAATCTATTAGATTAACTGGTTGTATAAGATTTTTTACAATGAATACTGACATTGGGTTAAGGTCAATGTTAATTCCTTTTCTGCCAACTATTAATGCTTCTACTAAAGTAACTCCACTGCCGCCAAAGGGATCTAATACGGTATCACCCGGTTTGGTAAAATTCTTAATATATTCTTGTACAACATTCCACACTTGCTTTGTAAAATAGCCGTGTACTCCAAAATGCCTTTTTGCTGCTTGTTTTCTTACCGGTAATTCGGGCAGTAATATTTTATCTAAATAATTAAAATATTGTTCAGGTGCTTCCTGCAGATACTCGATTTTGTCCGCTTGTAATTCAAATGCGTGCGGTGATATGAACTCCTCAATTTTTGCCCAGTGTTTTTCTATTTCAGATAATTGAAAATATAGTATTAGTTTATTTCCATCTATCGGAAAAACAGCAAATTCTTTTCCATTACAAATCGCATATATCTTGGTTCTTATGTCGGGGTGTATCGCATAGAAATATACTTGCTCTCTGTGTTCTCCGGTTAATATTTCTTCTGTTGGAGCTTTTGCATCAAATACCAAAGCATATTTGTTGTTTACTTCTAATAAGTAATCAGGAATAATCTTGATTTCTCTTTCTCCCGAGCCGGTCTTTACAAATGGATGGTTAAGGCTTTTGCTGTAGTTGATTTTGTATGCTCCTGATGCCTTATATCCTAATTTTTTAAGAATAGGATTGATTAATTCTTCCCTGACCGCATCTTCTCCAAAGTCAGAATTATTCAGCAAACTGAAGTCAAAGTCTTTGAATATTTTTCCGTTGTCTTTCATTTTCAAAAATAGTATAAAAGTACAAAAATTTCCCGAAAATCTGGGCTTTATATTCTTACATCAAAGGTTCTATTGAACTTATGACCCCATTCCCTTCTTTTCTCCTCAACTCATCCAGCAAGTATTTTCTAAACTTTGCCAATATTTACTGTAAAAATACTATTTTAAGATTTAAAACAAAAAAGTTCTGAAAGAAAATTATGCCTTGTTCTGTTATTTTAAAGTTTTCAATATCATAATTTAGATTTTTATATATCTTACGTTTTTTGTTTATCTTCGTAAATAGTCGTTCCCTTTTCGTAAGTGTTCGTTAAATTTTAAATTATTTTCTGATATCGTTTCAAAAACCTGGTATTAATATAGTAAGTATTAGAAAAAACAGTAGCTTTTTACTATTAAAACAAGTAAAATATTTTTTTAGAAAAGATAATAAAAGTTTATATATTTGTAATATTTTAATAAAGGATAACTAAATATTATCAAATGAAGTCAGTTTTACAACAGACTAAAATAATTGCAAAAAAGCATTCGGCAGATCTTGCCATACCTAATTGTGAAGGTAGCGGTATAGGGAATGTTA
>SDBV01000253.1_pt1 | contig 73854 bp, 57 predicted proteins | sample 2277081 | NCBI WGS metagenome assembly SDBV01 (sample SAMN10402039, study PRJNA504765) | marine sediment metagenome | isolation source: marine sediment core GS10_PC15, 223 cmbsf | place: Arctic Ocean: Southern Knipovich Ridge | collected 2010
GGCCGGGGCAGGCAGATGGACCTCGGCGCCGCCACGGCCACAGGTGAGGTGCTGCTATTCCTCCACGCCGACACTCTCCTGCCGAGCGGGTACGTCCAGTTCGTGTTCGACGCGCTGTCGGACCCGCGCGTCCCTGGCGGGGCGTTCGAGCACCGGACGGACAGCGACAGTCTGGCGATGGCCGCCCTGGCGATGACGGTGCGGTTTCGTGCAAATTACGTCCACGTGCCTTACGGCGACCAGGGCATCTTCGTCCGCCGGCAGGTGTTCGATAAGCTCGGCGGCTTCGGCGATCTGCCGATCGCCGAGGACCTGTACTTCGTTCGTCGGATGGGCAAGGTCGGGCGGGTTGTGGTCGTGCCGCACGTGGCCATCACGTCCAGCCGAAGGTGGCGCAAGCGGGGAGTGCTGACCACGACGATCATCAACTACCTAATCGTGATCGGCTGTGTCATCGGCGTGCCACCCGCGCTGCTTGTGCGAATATACGATTGGGCGGGCGCCGTCCGCGCTTGAAACGCCGGCACTCGGCGGTATCATCGTCCTGTCGATCCCCGGCCGCTGCGTTGTCGGCTGTGTGGCGGCTTACTTAACCGGCGAGACTTTCGATGAGTGATCACATTTACAAGTTGGAGCTGCGGCGGCGGCAGCTCGCGCGGGATTCGGCGGGCTGTAGCCAGTGGCAAATCGCCGAGACGCCGACGACCTGGCGGGCCGACGAGACGGCGCTGCTGCTGTGTGACGTGTGGGACTTACACTGGTGTCGTGGGGCTGTCGAGCGGCAGGAGAAGTTCATCGCGCCGATGAACCGTGTAGCTGATTTCATGCGGGATCACGGCTCGCTGATAGTTCACGCCCCGTCGGACACGATGGACTTCTACGCCGACCATCCCGCCCGCAAGCGTGCGATGGCGGCACCGCCCGTCCAGCCGCCCGCCGAAACGCCCCACGACGAGCCGACCAGGCCCTTGGACGACGCCGATGGCGGCAGCGACACGGACAACGACCCGGGCCAGCCGGGCGAAGAGCCCTGGACCCGCCAGCACCCCGACCTGCTCATCCATGGCGACCACGACGTGATATCCGACGACGGCGTTGAGCTGCTTGGCGTTTACGCCGAGCGTGGCATAAAGCACGTCGCGATCGCCGGCGTGCACACGAACTTCTGCATTCAGCATCGCTCGTTCGCCATCCGGCAGATGGTGCGGTGGGGGTTCGATATCGTCCTCGTCCGCGACCTGACCGACGCGATGTACAACCCCGCCAGGTCGCCCTACGTCAGCCACGCGCTGGGCACGCAGATTGAGGTCCACTACATCGAAAAGTTCTGGTGCCCGTCGGTCGGATCGATGGCGTTCCAGGGATTGCACTAGAGGCGGAAAGACAAATGTCTAAGGTCTAATGACGAATGTCTAAAGGCCCGCCGCGTTTTCTTGTCTGCCGAGAGCTGGCGGGACAGGAGCCCGGCCAGCCTATGGTTTGAATGACAAGATCGCTCTAGTCGTTGCCTAAGACTTTCAGTATGTCGTCGGCGTTGCTGCGGCGGACGACCTTGCGCTTGCCGAGATGAACTGCGGCTGGGCCTTTGGCTGCGATGCCTATCTTGGCGGCGGGGATGTCGGCGGCTGATAGCGCCTTGAGCATCTTACTGGCGTTTCGTGGCGCGGTTGCTATCACCAGCGAACCGGAGGCCAGCAGCTTCAGCGGGTCGATGTTGAAGTGGGCGCAGACCGCCTGCGTTTCGGGCAGGATGGGGATGACGTCCGGCTGGACGTGGAGGGACACTTCCGCCGCAGCTGCCATTTCCCACAGACCGTTGAGCAGTCCGCCCTCGGTCGGGTCGTGCATTGCCCGCGCGCCGCAGCTGAGGGCGATCCTCGCTTCGTCGGCCACGCTTATGCCGGGCCTATCCAGCAGTCGCTTGGCCCGGCTGACGGTGGCCTTCGGCAGGGAGGTCAGCAGTTGCTTGGCGAACTCCCGCGCCAGCACGGCTGTGCCTTCGACGGCCAGGCCTTTCGTGACGATCAGCACATCGCCGGGCCTGACGCGGTCGGCGGTGAGCACGCGGCCGCCCGGTGCGATGCCGATCATGAACCCAGCCACGATCGGCCGGTCCAGCCCGGGCGTCATCTCGGTGTGCCCACCGATGAGACTAACGTTGCCGATCTCCCGGCAGGCGTCGCGGATTTGGCAGAGTATTCGCTCCGCCAGGCTGGCCTTGCCGGGCGGCAAGAGCAGGTCGGCCAGCATCCAGCGAGGCTCGGCGCCGGAGACGAAAATATCGTTGGCGTTGACGTGTACGGCGTATCGGCCTATCTGGTCGACGGCGTAGGTCACCGGGTCGCTGGCCAACACGAGCGTGCCGGCCTGGACGGCGATAGCGGCGGCGTCCAGCCCGACCTTAGGCCCGACGAGCACGGTGGTGTCGGCGTTAGCGTCTGTGGCGCACTCACTCAGCAGTCGGCTGAGTGTTTTGGCGGCCAGCTTGCCTGTCTGTTTGCGAGCGGTCATGTGTGCTCCCTTGCGGCGGGGTCGGCCGATGCGCCGCCGAGGCGACAGTTTTCCGACCGCCCAAAACGACCAGTGAACTTGTCCAATATTTTTTTGTAGTCCTCCGCTAGCTGATTGTCAAACGCTACCTGCTTCCGCTGGGCGACGCCTGCCATAAGTGGCCGTGCGGCAGTGACAAACCGCGTCGGCCTATCAGGCCGGTCAGCCACAGCCTCAATCGCTGCGGGCCGGCAGCGGGACCGGTGTGGTCGCCGCAAGCTGGACAGTTACAATTCGGTAATGGCCTCCGCAGCGTGCGGGGCCGTCTATGGGGTGCTTCGGGGGAGATTTCTACCATGAACGCCAGCGATATCATGACGTGTAACGATCTACACAGCAGTGCCGATGTGTCCGATGCGCGAGCGGTCGCGCGGATGATGGCTTTTCACAACGTCGCAGCTATTCCTGTTTTGGACACTCAAGGAGGGCTTGAGGGGATCATCACCGACCGCGATTTATGCTGCCGGGTAATCGCCGAGGGACGAAGCTTGGAGACGCCCATCACGGAACTTATGACCAGGCCCGTCCGTACCGTAGGCCCCGACGCCAGCGTGGACGAGGTCGAAACGATCATGCGGGAATGTCGGATCCGCCACCTGCCTGTCGTCGACGACGAAAATAGAATGCTGGGGTTCATCTCGCTTTCGGACCTGGCACGCTGCTGCAGTTGTAGCGGCGACGCCGACGAACTGGTGAGCGTCCTGACGGCAGTCAGCCCGGTCACGCATCCGTAACGCCGCCGGAGAGCGATACAAGCCAGCTCAGCCCCGGGCTGCAGGATGCCCGCAGCGGGCCGGCGCCAGACAAGCAATCAGCCGCCGCCGAGCAGTTCGCCCAGAAGCACGGTGGCGGCTTGCTTGTTTGGTATGCGTCCGCGAACGGCGCTGTCCAGGTCCGTCATCGCAAACGCCGGGACGGCTGCGCCCACGCAGGACGGGCAACCATCCTCACAACGGCACTCGCTGATGACCGTGTGAATCGTTCGCAGCACTTCGTCCATGCGGTCCATGCAGCGGCGGGCAAAGCCCATGCCGCCCGGGTAGCGGTCGTAAAGGAACAGCGCGTCGCGATCCAGGCAACTGGCGTTAACCACCGTGCCCACGTCCTGCACGTCGCACATGACGAATATCTGCACGACCTCCGACAAGACGTTCGCTATGCCGATTAGCCCCTCGCCGACGACCAGTCCATCGGCTTGCATGCGCTCGACAACGTCGGCCGGTGGGGCGAGCCACATGGCCACCGTCTCGAGCGATTGTGGCGGCAGTTCAAGTTCCTCAAAGCCCAGGCTGTCCCGTGAGTGGTAGCGAATCTTGCGGAACATCGGTATCGACGTGGTGGCCGTCACGTCCCCGAAACCGAGCTGGGCGTCGTTGAGCAGCCTCTGCTCCTGGACCTCGTCGATGCGTATCTGCGAGGTCTGCACGGACTGTGTGTAGTAGTCCAGGTCGCGGCGTTCGACGAAGGCTATCTTCTGGTCGAGGTCCAGTTTGTTCACGAAGTACGTCTCCGCCCCGTGCAGGTAAACCGCGTGCGTGTGCAGTTGCGACAGGGCGGATATCTCGTCCATCGTGCCGATGACGCGCTCGCCGGCGGCCTCGTCCTGAATCGTGTAGATCACGCCGGCGATGTTCCGCAGGTTGACCTTGGCGGCGGGGTATTCGCTACTGGCCCAGTACCAACGCTCGTCAATGTGCTTGACGGTCTGGTCCTCTTCCAGCAGCTCGAGTATGACGTCGGCGAGCGGGCCGAAGTCCGGCGTCTCGGGGTCGGCCAGAGGCAGTTCGTGACACGCGCAGCGAATGTGGTCGATCGAGATGTGCGGGTTGTTGGGGTCCACGACGGCCTGCTCGGGGCTCTGCTGGAAGATGTACTGCCCGTGCGTCATCAGGTACTGATCGATGGGCGAGTTCTGGGCGATCAGAAAAACGATGGCCTCGTCCAGCCCTCGCCCAGCCCGGCCCGCCTGCTGCCATAAGCTCGCTACCGTGCCCGGATAGCCAACCATTATGCAGGCATCCAAGCTGCCGATGTCGATGCCGAGCTCCAGTGCATTCGTGCTGGCCACGCCGAGTATTTCCCCGCTGACGAGCTGGCGTTCGATCTCGCGGCGCTCCTCCGGCAGGTACCCGCCGCGGTACGCGCGGATGCTCTTGGCCAGCTTGCGGCTTTCCGGCTGGAGCAGGTCGCGCGTGTTCTTGTAGATCAACTCAGCGGCCAGGCGCGTCCGCGTGAAGGCGATGGTCTGCACGCCCTCACGCACGAGGGCAGCCATCAGGTACACCGCCTCCCACAGCGGGCTGCGACGGTCGCCGCCCGCCCGCCAGTCGTCTTGCTTGCCTTGGGCGGCGTCGGTCAGCGGCGGCGGGTTCCACATGATGAACCGCTTGGGCCCGCGCGGGGCGCCGTCGTTGTTGACAAGCGACATGCTTCGGCCCGTGATGCGTTCCGCGTGCTCCTTGGGGTTGGCGATGGTGGCAGAGCTGCAGATGAACTGCGGCAGCGAGCCGTAGTGATTGCAGATGCGCGTGAGGCGCCGCAAGACGTTGGCCAGGTGCGAGCCGAACACGCCGCGGTAGGCGTGCACTTCGTCCAGCACGACGTACTTGAGGTGCGTGAAGAACCGGTTCCACCGCGCGTGGTGGGGCAGGATGCCCTGGTGGAGCATGTCGGGGTTGGTCAGCACGAAGTTGCCCGCGTCCCGCAGGCGGCGGCGAAGATTCTGCGGCGTGTCGCCATCGTACGTGCCGGCCAGGAAGTCCACGCCGGTGTCCTTGTTATTGAATTTGCCGATGCCGCGCAACTGATCCTGCGTGAGGGCCTTTGTGGGGTAGATGAACAGGGCCGTCGCCGACGGGTCGTCGATGACGGCTTCGACTATCGGGATGTTGTAGCACAGCGTCTTGCCGCTGGCTGTGCCGGTGACGATGACGACGTTCTCGCCCGCCCGCACGCGCCCGATGGCCTCGGCCTGGTGGGCGTAGAGCTGGTCGATGCCGTCTTGGCTGAGCGTGGCCTGCACGGCTGGGTGCACGCCGCCGGGCACATCGGCGAACACTGCTTCGCGCGGCGGGATTGCCTCCACGTGACTCATCTGCCCGCGGAAGAATCGTTGGTCCGATATTCGATTGAGGAAAACTTCACCGTCCATAGCGTTTCCAATTTCTCATCTTTGCCGTGGGTAGTCCATGGCGTTCTTTATTTCTCATCTTCGCGTTGGCGTTTCAGCCTCTTTGCCCGCGAGGCAAGCGAATCGCCAAGCTTGATCGTGTTGGCCTCGACGTCGGCCTTCTTCTTGGCGGCGGCTTCATCGTCGGCCTGGCCGGCGTCCGGCGCGGGGGCGGTTGAGTGCGCTTTGTCCGGCTTGCCTGAAAAATGTCGCGGGGAAAGGTTGCCGCTGCCTTCTTTGTGCAGGTGCTCAGGCATGGGTTGCTGGGCCGGTGCGCCGAATGGGTCGAGCCCCGCTAAGCCTATCTTCTTGGCCAGGCGCTTGCGGAGGTCCTTTTCGTGGTCGGTGCGCCGGCCCGCGCGGGCGGCTACGTCCGGCGTGTCGAGTTGGTCAGCCTTTTCGATTTCCGGGTACCCCGTCTCGATGTCCGGCTTGATCGCGTGGAATACTTCCGGCTCGCGGCCGCGCTCCAGCCTGCGGCGCAGGGCTTGTTCCAGGCGGAGCGCATCGGCCGTCGCGTCGTCGGATAGCGCGAACACGTCCGGCTCGGCGAGCTTGCTGCCATCGCCCAGATAGCCTTCCAGTATCGCAAGGGCTGCCTGTTTGGACGGTATGCTCGACTCCCCGCGTTCCACGTTCCACGTCGAGTACTGTCTGAGGGGTTTGCCCACACAGCACGGACAGCCGTCCTTGCACGGGCAGTTGCGAATATTGTCCTGCACGGCTGGGATGATCTGCTCGAGCATGTCGTAGGCCTTGCGCGTGTAGCCGAGCCCGAGGCGGAACCGTTCGTAAATGAATATCGCCTGCCACGGCGAGTTGATGCTGCCGATCGTGTGTGAAAAATCCAGCGTGTCGCAGGTGATGAACAGCGGCAGCAGTATCCGCATGCCGTAGCCGATCGCCCGCAAACCGGCGTGCACGTCATGGTCCGCCCGGCGGACATCTTCCAGCAAGTGCTCGGGCGGCACGAGCCAAACGGCCATCGTTTCCAGCTGGTAGGTCGGCAGCTGAAGCTCGTGTCGGCTGATGGCGTCCAGCTCGTAGAATCGCACCTTCTCGTACATGTGCGTGCCGAAATATGCGGTGACTTCGCCCCAGCAGGCCTGGCCCGTGCCGAAGGGCTTCTCCCGCAGTCGCGCGTCTACGTGGTGAATGTCCGTGCCACCCAGCGGCTGAGTGTAGTAGTCCACCTCGACACGTTCGACGCTGGCGATGTTGCGCTCGAGGTCGAGCGTTTCCACGCGGTAGGTATCCCCGCGGTGCATGTAGATCGCGCCGGGGTGCAGTATCGGCGGGGCGTCGAACTTGTTTACCTCGCCGATGACCTGACCCGTGTCGATGTCCTCGATGAGCACGTTCTTGTCGGCGCAGTCTCGCAGGGCGACTTCATGCTGCGGCGTTTCGGTGGCGGCGTGGTACCATCGGCCATCGATTTGCTTGATCTTGTGGTTGTCTTGCAGAACGTTCAGGCCGATGTCGGCATACGGGCCAAACACGTCCGCCTCGCCTGCGTCCAGGGGGATTTCGTGCGTTGCACATCGCAGATGGTTCAGCACGATGAACGGGTTGTCGCGGTCGATGACAGCCTGTTCGATGGGCCGGCCGAAGATGTAATCCGGGTGCGTCATCACGTATTGGTTGATGGCGGTGTCCAGGCCGATCAGCACGACCAGCGAATCTTTGTCCGACCGCCCAGCCCGACCCGACTGCTGGAAAAAACTCGCCAGCGTGCCCGGGTAGCCCACCACGATGCACGCTTCCAGCGAGCCGACGTCTATGCCCAGCTCCAGCGCCCGCGTGGCCGACACGCCCATCAACTCGCCGGCGAAGAGTTGTCGCTCGATATCCCGCCGCTCCTCAGGCCGATATCCGCCGCGGTATGGTGTGATCTTCTTGATCATGTGCGGCGCGGTTTGCCTCAGGGCGTCGCAGACGTAGCGGTGGATCATCTCGGCGGTCATCTTGGCTTTGGAGAACGTTATCGTCGGCACGGATCGGCGGATGAGCTCGGCCATCAACTCGTGGGCTTCGACGTTCGCGCTCTTGCGGGATCGGTACGTGCGGGTGCTGCGAGTTCGCGGCGGGTTCCAGAAGACGTACACGCGCCGGCCCTTCGGGCTGCCATCGCGGTCGATGACCGTCATGTCTCGGCCTATGAGTTGACGCGCCATTTCGCTGGGGTTGCCCACCGTGGCTGAGCAGCTAATCACCTGGGGCAGGGATGCCCCGCCCGCGCGCATCGTGCCGCGGTAGTGGGCGCACACTCGGCCGAGTCGGCGAAGCAGGCTGGCCATGTTCGCACCGAAGATGCCGCTGTAGACGTGCAGCTCATCGATGATCAGGTACTTGAGGCGCGACAGGAAGTTCGCCCACCGCGCGTGGGCCGGCATGATGGCGGCGTGGACCATGTCCGGGTTGGAGAAGAGCACGTTGGCCTTGTCCCGCAGTTTGCGGCGCATGTCGGCGGGGGTGTCCCCGTCGTACACGCCGGCCAGCGCGTCGGTTATACCGGCGGCTGACAGGTGCCCGCCGAAGGCTTTGAACTGGTCCTGACAGAGCGCCTTGGTGGGGAACAGCATCAGCGCCGTCGCGCCGTCCTCGCCGACACCGGCGGAGAAGTCCGGCGCGCCCGCCAGCGTTTCGATGATCGGCACGACGTAGCACAGGCTCTTGCCGCTGGCTGTGCCGGTGGTCACCAGCACGTCATCCCCCCGGCGGGCGGCGGCGATGGCGTCGGCCTGGTGGGTGTAAAGCTGCTCGATGCCGGCCCCCGCGAGCATGCGTCGCGTTGGCTCGGATAGCTCATCCATGCCCGGCGCGTACTGGGCGGCGGCGGGCGGCACCTCGCGCGTGTGCACGATCTGCCCGGCGTAGTCGGGCGAAGCCTGAATGTCTGCCAGAAAGGCGTCTACGTCCATCGCGTGGCCTTGTAGAGTGAAGTCTGCTCTGTGCGGGCAACGGGACATCATACCATGGCGGCGAATCACATACAAATACCTAACAGAGTATGAGGCCCCGCCCCGGCCCCAACGGCCCGCCTACTCGCTCGGCGGGGCGGGCAGGCGGCACATCAGGTCGGCCAGCGTCAGCAGGTCGAGGAAGTTGTGCTCAAGGACGTTCACCATCAGGCAGGCGTTGCCCGTGCGGACGAAGTTGTGGTAGGCGTCGGGGATCATCGCGCCGGGGATGTCGTCCGTCCGCGACCGCCCGCAGACGTAGTTCTCCAGCGTCTGCAGCTTGCAGTCGGGCAGTCTGCCTCGCCATACGCGCCTGCCCGCGTGCAGCAGGTCCAGGTGTGCGTGGTCCAGGCTGCAGCGGATGCCGTTATACGCTGCCCGCGTCATCACGAAGGGGGAGTCGAAGCTCTTGCCGTTGAAGCTCACGAGCATTTTCCGGCCGGCGGCGAGTGCGAGGAACAGCTCAATCGCGCCACCTTCCTGCGAGTAATCCCGCGCGAAGAACTGATGGCTGACGAGCTTGCCATCCTCCCAGACCATCGCCCCGATCAGAAACAACGGCGAGCTGGACAGGCCTGTGGTTTCCAGGTCGAAGAATACCAGATCCTCGGGCGTCACTTCCCCTTCGATGCCGACGTGTCGCAACTGGGTCCACAGGCCTGACGCGTGGTCGGCCAGGGCGGCTGAGAGCGACGTACAGAGCGCGCCTGCTTCCTCGAAGCTGTCGGCTATTTCGCGCCGGACGACGAACACTTTTCGCCCGGCTGACGTGGTGACCTCTTCCCCGGCGGCTGCCTCGTCCAGCTCCACGTGCGGGCCCATCGGCGGGCATGCTGATGGCGCGGGAGCGCCGCGGGCGGCCGGCAGGTCGCGGCGCATGATGATCGGATCGGGCTTGTTCGAGTTGCTTGGCGGAGCGCCGCCTGGCTTGGCGGAAAGGGCATCTGCATTCGCGCCGTCGCCGTCGGCCTTGCCTCCCTTACGTTCCTTGCGCTGCTCCCGCCGCCTGAGGTCCGCAAGTTCCGACGCGCCCTCCTTATGCTCCAACGGCTGACGGTTGAGAGCGTCGAGTCGCTTCTGGCGGGATTCGTCGGGGGTGGGCATGTTCATTCGTATACGTGAAGGATTTCGTATTGTGTCGACCGCTTGGCGGGGGTGAAGCCCGCCTCGCCGATCAGCCGGACTACCTGGTCGCGCGTTACCGAGTAGGTTACGCCCGTGGCGCGGACTACGCTTTCTTCCATCAGCACGCCGCCGAAGTCGTCCGCGCCGAACGACAGCGCCAGTTGCGCCACGTCCGGCCCTTCGGTGACCCAGCCGGCCTGCACGTGGGGGATGTTGTCCAGCACCAGCCGACCGAGCGCCAGCACGCGGAGGTAGTCCAGGCCATTGGCTGGCTTGAGGGATATCTGCGTACGGTTGGGCTGGAAGGACCACGGTATGAAGGCCGTGAACCCGCCGGTGCGGTCCTGCAGGTCGCGGATGCGGGTGAGGTGCTCGGCGCGCTGGGCTGTGGTTTCGCCGAGCCCGTAGACCATGGTGGCGGTGGTTTTCATGCCGAGCTGCTGGGCGGCGAGCATCACGGCGAGCCACTGATCGGCGGAGACCTTGCGCGGGCTGACGCGGTTGCGGACCTCGTCGACGAGTATTTCCGCCCCGCCGCCTGGCAGGCTGTCCAAACCGGCTGCGCGGAGTCGCTCGAGCGTTTCGGTGATCGAAAGGCTTGCCCCGCGCGCGATGTAGGTGATTTCCGCAGGCGACAGCGAGTGGACGCACACGTCGCCGGCCTGCTTGACGGCTGTGAGCATGCGCTCGTAGAACGCAAGGTCCAGCTCGGGGTTGAGCCCGCCTTGCAGCAGTATCTGCGTCGCGCCGAGCTTGGTAGCGTCGGTGACTTTCTCGACGATCTGCTCGATGGTGAGCGTGAAGGAATCCGGCGAGCCAGGGGCCACGTGGAACGCGCAGAATTTACAGCCCGCTTCGCAGACGTTCGTGATGGAAATGTTGCGGTCCAGCACGAACGTAGCTGTGTTCGGGTTGCAAGCCTGCAGGCGGCGGCTGTGGGCGAGTAGGCCTAGCTGCTGCAACGGGACATCGTCGTGCAGTACGATGGCGTCTTCGGCGGAAAGTCGCTCGCCAGCGGCGGCGCGGGCGATTGCGTCGCGCGCGCGGCTGGGCACCTCGTCGGCGGGTTGTGGCTCGGTGTATTGGGCGATGGCCTGCGGCGCGGCGTCTTGCTCGTCGGCAGGTGGCTCAGCCGGCTGGTAGGCGCTGTTGACCAGGACTGGCTGGAGGTGCAGGTCGGTCAGGAACTCGGCCATCTCAGCCGGCGAGGCGAAGGCATGGCTGGCCGGAGCGCCGGCGGCGCGAGCGATTCGTTCGGCGATGCTCGTGCCGCCCACGTCGTCGGCGCCGCTGCGCGTGAGGATGCCGAGCAGCTTGCGGTCCAGGTAATTTGCCAGCACGCGGACGTGCGGAAAGTTGTCCATGAACATTCTGCCGATCGCGACGGTGCGGACGATGGTGTGCCCGCCGGGGCCGGCGAGGTCGTCGAACTTCGTGCCCGCTGGATGGAACGGCAGGGGTATGAAAGCTTGGAAGCCGCCCGTGTGGTCCTGCAGGTCCCGCAGGCGGGACATGTGGTCGATGATGTCGGCGGGCGACTCGATGTGGCCGAACAGCACAGTGGCGTTGGTGGGCAGGCCTATGGCGTGGGCCTGTTCGTGCACGGCCAACCAGTCGTCGGCGGATATCTTGTTGCTGCAGATTTTTTCGCGGACGCGCGGCGCGAATATTTCCGCCCCGCCGCCGGGCATCGCGCCCAGGCCCGCCGCCTTCAGCCTGGCCAGCACATCCGATACGCTCAGCCCGTCGCGCTTGGCGAGGTAGTGCACCTCGACGGCGGTGATGCCCTGCACCAGCGCGCCAGGCAGCTCGCGCCGGGCGGCGGCGATGAGAGCTTCGTAGTACGCCAGGTCCGTCTTTTCCGTCAGCCCGCCGACTATGTGCACCTCGGTCAGGCCGTCGCCCACAGCGGCGGCCATGTGGCGGCAGGCCTCGGGCAGGTCCATCGAGTAGGCGTCTTCGGCGTCGCCCGCTCGCCAGAACGCACACAGCTCGCACTCGTTTTCGCAGATGTTCGTGGGGTTGATGTTCAGGCTGTGCACGAAGTACGTGTTAGGCCCGTGGCGGCGCGTGCGAGCCTGGTCGGCCAGGCGCATCAGCTCGGCGGTGGGCGCGTTTTGCAGCAGGGCTAGGGCATCAGCCGGCGATAGCCTCATCTGCCGGGCGGCGTCGGTCGGTGCTGATGTATCGGCGCGGGTCATCTCGCTTGCTCCTCAGGCGACGCAACGGCTTGCCCTTCGGCGTGCTCGCCGTTGGTGAGCTCGCCGTCGGCGAGATTTGTCAGCATGTGGCGGAACAGTTCCATGCCCTCGCGTTCGCGCGGGCCCAGGTCGTAGCGGATGGCGGAGCGGAGGTAGCTCGCACAACGCTCGACAGGCAGCTCGAGCTTGCCGGCCTCGATGGCGGCGAGCTGGTCGATGGCGGCCAGGCCGGCGTCCTTGGCGCGGCGGGCGATGTCGGCCAGGGCGGCAGGGGCTGGGTGGTCGGCGCGGTGGGCCCAGGCGGCGAAGACAAACGGCAGGCCCGTCATGGCCTTCCACTCGCCGGCCAGGTCGTAATCGCCATGCTCGCCCGGCGGCAGGCGCAGCGCACGGTCGCCGATGACGACCTCCGCATCGATTGCGCCGGCGGGGTCGCTGGTGAGCTTCGCCGGCACGTGGAAATGCTCCGCCAGCAGCACTCGCGTCAGTGCGTTGCTCGTCCGGCTTTCGCGGTCGGCCAGCACGCGGCGGATGTCGGTGAGCGGACGGCGGCATTTGAGTAGCACGCTCTGCACGTCGCCATCGGCGCAGATGCCGAGCCCTGGGATTATCTGAATGTCGGCGTTGGCGAAGCAGTCCACCACGGGAATCAGCGCCGCGTCGGCCCGGCCTTGCAGAACGCAGTCCAGCAGCTCAGCCGGCGGGGCGAACGTCACGCGGACGCCCGCATTCTGCGATTCCATGAAGTGCACCAGCGGCGCGGCGTTGGCGTAAGGCACGGCTGCAAAAACGTAACTGTTAGTGTCGGTATCGCTCATGTGTCGGTTGCTCGATAGCTCCATTCGACGGGGTCGAAACGGGGATTATAGCATAACCGTTCGGCCTGGGCAGGTGGCAATCTGCGAGGCAGCGCGGCGGGGCTCCTGTCCCGCGCGTAAAACAAGTCACTGCAGTCGGTAGCAAGCTGGCGGGACGGAAGCCCCGCCAGCCAAAGTGAGGTCGCTCATGGTGGAGTCTTGCACTCACTCAACCTGACCGACGAAAATCGTTACCACGCCGCCGGCGAGTCGCATGCAAGCCGGCTCGGCGAACCCCACCTCAGCCATCATCTCCAGCACTTGCGGGGTCTGCGTGAAGTCGCGGACGGAGTCCACCAGATACGTATACGCCCCCCCCCGCGTGCGACGCACCTGCCCGCGACGGGCACGAAGCACCGCGTGTGCAGCCAATGGCCCGCTCGCACAATTGGGTTGGTCGGCGTTGTCAGTTCGAGTATCACCGCCCGCCCGCCGGGGGCGATCACGCGGCGCATTTCCGCCAGCGCCTTGGCGCGGTGTGCGATGTTTCGCAGGCAGAATGCGCTTATCACGCCGGCGAGTTCACCGTCGGCGAAGTCGAGCGATTCAGCGTCGCCTGGCTGAAAGCTCGCGCGATCGGCGATGCCTTTGCGCGCGATTTTCGCTTTGGCGATTGCGAGCATCTCCTCGGCCGGGTCGATGCCGATGACTTCGGCGGCTGGGCATTGGCGGAGGATCTCCATCGCAAGATCGCCCGTGCCGCAGCCCACGTCCAGGTAGCGCCCACCGCTGCGTGGGGTGAGCAGTTTGACCGCCTTGCGTCGCCAGCGGCGGTCCAGCCCGCCGGACATCAGGCCGTTCATCAGGTCGTACCGCCGGGCGATGCGGTCGAACATCTGCCGGTTGTCGTCAGCCGATATCAGCGAGTCGCGTTGGTCGGGGCTTTCCGTCATGGGCCTCGTCCCGACAGATCGATTCCGTACTTGCTCCAGTTGTCATCCACGCGACGGCGGCTGTCTTCGTCGAACTCGACGGGCTTGCGGTAGCCTGGCTTCCACGTCGCGTCGATCATTATCGGGAAGTGCATCACCACGCGGTTGCCCGCCATGTCTCGCCGGGCGGGGTGCAGGTCGGTGAGCGGATCGAACCGCGTGAACCAGCCCCATAGCATGAGTCGTTCGTCATCCAGCGGCACGTCGGCCGATACCAGCACGTGCAGCAGGTACTCGCGCGTGACGGCGTGGCCAGCGAGTGCGGCCTGCACGGCCATGCGGTCGCACCCGTCGGCTACTTGCGCGACGAGCACCGCATCGCCCAGCCGGGCCAAGCCCAGAATGTCGCCGTGGACCTTTTCGCCTCGCGGCGGGTCGGCGGGCGGCTGGCTGCGCAGCGGACCTGCCTCGCCGGCCGTGGCGAGCATGATAAGCCTGCTGCCGGTGTTCATGGCTGGGCCTGTGAAGTCCAGCGTGTCTTGGGCGGTGGGCGCCAGCACGTGCAGGCCGTCGGCGGCGCTTAGGTGTTGCCACATAGCCCGGCTGACGGCGTGGAAGCTCCGCACGTCCACGCCTTCGTCGACGGCGATGAGTATTTTCGTCAGCGAGAGTTGCCCATCGCCCAGTATGGACAGCGCGTGCTTGAAGGCTTCGCGCCCGTATCGCTGACGGACGGCTGCGACGGCGAGGGGATGAAAACCCGTCTCGGGGTACGCCCACAGATCGGTTATGCCGGGCTTGATCATTCGCAGCAGCGGCAGCGTCATTTGCTGAATGGCCTCGCCGATGAAGTAGTCTTCCTGCGGCGGCTTGCCGACGACCGTGGCGGGATAGATCGCGTCCTTGCGGGCCAGCATGCGGTCCACGCGGAACACGGGGAAGTCGGCGCTGTGGGAGTAATGGCCCAGGTGGTCGCCGAACGGGCCTTCCAGCCGCACGTCGCCGGGCGTGACGCTGCCTTCCAGCACGAACTCGGCTGTAGCGGGTATGCGATGGCCCGTTTGCTTGCGGGAGATTACGTCCAGGGGCTTGCCCATGATAAGCGCGGCAAGCAATCGCTCGTCGATGCCTTCCGGCAGGGGGACGATTGCCGCCAGCGTGAGCGCCGGCGGGCCTCCCAGGAACACGCTGATCGGCAGGGGCTGACCGAGCTTGGTTGCCTTGGCGAAATGAAAGCCCCCGCCCTTTTCGATCTGCCAGTGCATGCCCGTCGAGCTGTCGTCGAACCGCTGCAGGCGGTATATGCCCAGGTTGCCCGCGCCCGTCTCGGGGTCGGTCGTGTGGACCAACGGCAGCGTGAAAAACGCCCCGCCATCCAACGGCCAGCACGTCAGACAAGGCAGCTTGTCAAGTTGCGGCGGCTCGAAACATTCCTGCATGACAGGCCCGCGACGGACGGTTCGCATCCTTGCGCGCATGAGCTTGCGAAGCTGACCCCGCACGGACCACGCCGCCGACAGCGTGGGCGGCTTGAGGCGGTCAGCAGTCGAAGCGATAAGCTCGCCGATTTGTTCAGGTGGTCTGCCAAACGCTGCGGCGACGCGCTGCGGCGTGCCGAACAGGTTGCTCACCAGCCTGTACGGTGAGCCCTTGATGTTCTCGAACAGCAGCGCCGGTCCGCCTGCTGCGAGCACGCGATGCTGGATGATCGTGACTTCCTGGTTGGCGTCTACCGGCTCGGCGATGCGCACGAGTTGGCCGGTGGCCTCCAGATGGCGTAGGAATGATCGCAGGTCGGCAAAGCTCACGGCGAGGCCTCCCAGGTGCTCTCGGCGGGATGGCCCAGCACAGCCAGCACGCGATCGACGTAGGCTCTCAGTAGATCGGTCATGGTGACCTCGGCTGGCGGCTTGCCGGCCATGTAGTAGGGCGGCGATACGGGCATGATGATGCCGCCAGCCGCCGCGACGTGGCGGGCGTTGTCCAGGCCGATCAGCGACCACGGCGTTTCGCGGACGCACAGGATGAGCTTGCGGCGTTCCTTTAGATGGCAGTGGCAGGCGCGGGTTGTAAGCGTGTCGGTGAGCCCCGCTGCGACTTTTCCGAGGATGTCCGTCGAGCAGGGCAGGACCACCATGCCGACTGTCGGCACTGAGCCTGACGATATGCCGGCTGCCATATCGGCGTCGTCGAGGACCGTGTCCACGCGCTCGGTGAGTTGCTCGATCGGCCCGCACTCTCGCTGGTATACGTCGGCGCCCCATCGGCTGGCCACGAGCGTAACGGGCCAGGGGGAGCGGTCGATAAGCAGCTCAGCGGCGTGTGCGCCGGTCGCGCCGGTTATCGCCAGCACAAGATTCATTGTAATTCTCCAAGCAAGGGCACCATCGCGCCAGCCACGCCGGCGATTGCGGATATCGGGAAGAACCGCGCCGCCAGCGGCAGGCGCTGCCAGTACGCCGCCACGAAGGCCACCACGGCCACGGCTGCGGCCGCCATCGGCAGCGCCCCGCCACCTACCAGCACGAACAGACCGGCCAGGGCAACTACCGCCACCAGATGAACGCCGGCGGCGACGAACTGCGAGCTGGCAAAGCCAAGTCTGGCAGGCATGCTGCGGACGCCCGTCTGCCTGTCCGAATCGATATCCTGCAACGCATAGATGATATCGAATCCACTGATCCAGCAAAAGGTGAACAGCGCCAGCAGCCAGGCCGCTGGTGTGAAATTCGTGTCCCCACTGACGGCTACGAATGCTCCCAGCGGCGCCAGGGCCAGGCTCACGCCGATGCCGAAATGACACAGGCACGTGAAACGTTTCCCCAGCGAGTAGGCGATCAGGAACACGGCGGGGATGGGCGATAGTTTGAGACACACAGGCCCCAGTGCAGCGGCAGCCAGCACGTACAGCGCCGCGCCGCCAATGGCCACGCCGATCGCCAGTGCCAGCGACATTTTTCCGCTTGGCAGTTCGCGCCCGGCGGTGCGGCGGTTGAGTGCATCCAGTTTACGGTCCAGGATGCGGTTGGCCGCCATCCCCAGCGTCCGTGCGCCAACGCCGGCGACGGCTATCAGGGCGAGTGTTCGCAGGCTTGGCCATCGGCCGGCCGCACCGAGCATCGCGCCGGCGAAAAGTAGTGGCAGGGAGAATATGCTGTGCTCGACCTTGGTGAAGTTGAGAATCCGGTTGGCCACGTCTGGCTTCTTATCGGGTTGGCGCAGGTCGTCGGCGACGAGTTCAGCCAGTTTGACTGACAGCACGTCGATGTTCGCTTGGATGTCGGCCTTGCCGTTGTGGTCGGCCAGGTCGCTGACGGTTTTGAGCATCGTCAGGGGCACATCGCGGTCGGCGCAGACGCTGGCGACAGCGAAGCCTTCCATGTCCACGATGTCCGCGCGGTCGGTCAGGTCGGCCCGGCGGTCGGGCTGGAATACGGGCTGGGCGACGCTGGCGAGCGTGGCGGATGATAAGTTGCCATACTGGCCGGCGGGGGCTGGCAGGGGAATCACGGGAGCATCGTCGGCTGGTTGATCGCCATCGGTAACGGCAGTGACAAGCAGCGTGCGGTGGGGCTCGCCGGCCTCGGTGAGCCCGCCGCAGATGCCGATGTTCAGCGCCGCCGTCGCGCCGCAGGTGTCGATCAGATATTCCGTCGCTGCCTCGGCTAGCTGCCCGCCCATGCCGCTGATGACGATCACGCCGCCGGCCTCGGCCGGTTCCTCGCTCGCGCCCGCGCCGTCAAACCGATACGTCGGCAGCGGCTCGTCGGTGGCATGTGTGGCGGCGAGGCAGTCGATCAGCGGCTGGGCCTCCCGCAATGTCGCAATAATAATGCCGATCATCGAATCACCCCCGCCGCTCGGGCGAGCTGATCCAGCTTGGCGACCGCAGCCCGGCCATCGTCGCCGAGGTCCAGGCTGTACTCGTTAACGAACGTGTGGATGTGTTTGGTGAGCACTTCTTCGTCCATCTCGCGGGCGTGCTGACGGATGTAGTCCAACGTGCCGGCTGGGTCGGCCTGCGAGTGTGCTATGCCCGCTCGCAGGGCAGCTTCGAACTCGCCGATCGCCTCGCCGCCAAGCGACCGCCTTGCTGCGATACAGCCTAGTGGGATCGGCAGGTGAGTCTGCTCCTGCCACCACTGGCCAAGATCAGCCAGCAAGGTAAAACCAGCCTGCTCATAAACGAATCGGCCTTCATGGATTATTACGCCCGCGTCGGCTTGGCCTGCGCTTATGAGGGGCATGATTTCATCGTACCGCGCGAATATCTTGTCGCTGATGTCAGGCTGCCAGAGTTGCAACAGCAGGTGTGCGGTCGTCAGCTTGCCGGGCACGGCCACGCGCAGGTGGGCCAGGTCGGCGGGGGCAATCTTGTGTTTCGCCACCACGACAGGCCCGCAACCATAGCCCAGGGCCGCCCCCACGCTAAGCAGCTCGTACTCGTCCTGCACTAGCAGGTACGCGTGGAAAGACAGCTTGGTAATATCGAACGTGCCCTCACCGGCCATGCGGTTAAGCGTTTCGACGTCATGCAGGTGCACTTCGATCGGCCTGCCCGCAAGCTCCGCGCCGCCGGCCGCCATGTCGTGGAACATGAACGTGTCGTTGGGGCAGGGCGAGTAGGCCACTGTCAGCGCTGGTAGATCGTCTTTCACGGCGGGCATAGCCCTACAGTTTACCGCCGCGGCCCCCGCCAGACAAGCTGGCCTATCCGCCGGAGGGCCTGGCTGCGATGGCACGCGACAAGGCCGGCCCGGCGCTATATAATGAACGCCTCTGCCGGGCTGGCTGCATCGGCCTGGCTGAACTGTACTTGCAGGAGCTGCGAGCATGATTTCTGCGACAGACGACAGGATTGAATCGCTCAAACAGCGGATCGCCCACTTCGCCAGCGCCAGCGAGGAGACCAGCACCCAGCGGAAGGATGTCTTCGCCCGCGTTTTTGCCGCCATGCCGAATCGCCCGCTTATCGTGCGAATGGCGGAGGGGTTGGCAGCATTCCTGCGGGAGAAGCAGCTCGTAATGTTTGCCGACGACGTGCTGGCGGGCTTTCAGCAGTTCTACGATTTCACCGTGCCGACAGACCTGGACTGTTGGGGCCAGCCCGCGCCGGACAGCATCCGTCGCGGCGATTACATGTCGCTAGCCAACGTCGCCGGCGTGAGCGATGCGGACGTATCGCTGATGGACCAGGCCCGCCAGTGCGAGCGGGTCGGCCTGTTCAGCGGGGGCCTGGGCGGGCATGTGATAGCGGGCTACCACCGCGTGCTGGAAGTCGGCCTGGCCGGGCTGGCTGAGGCAGCCCGGCAGCGCCTGGTCGGGGCCGAGGGCGGGGAGGAGGCGCGAGACTTCGCCGCCTCATCGCTCATCGTATGCACCGCGGCCAGCGACTATGCCGTGCGCTACGCCGACAAGGCTGATGAGTTGGCCGCCGCCAATATTGACCACCGCGAGCAATTGCAGATCGTCGCCGACGCGTGCAGGTGGGTGGGGGCCAATCCGCCGCGGACGTTCTTCGAGGCGGTGCAGTTGGTCGCGCTTACCCACGAGATAATCACGGCTGAGCAGCCATCCGGCTCGCTCTCCCTGGGCAGGCTCGATCAATACCTATGGCCGTTCTATCAGCGGGATATCCAGGCGAGCGCGCTGACGCCGGAGTATGCCGAGCTTATCGTCCAGGCGCTTTGGCTGAAGCTGGCTGCGCTGAAGGCTGGCTATCAGAACGTCACCCTGGGCGGGCTGGGCCCCGATGGCGAGTACCAGGCCAACGATCTGACTTACATGGGTCTGCGTGCGTCGGCCAAGCTCAAGATGGATCAGCCGTTGGTTTCCCTGCGGTGCCATCCATCCATGCCCGACCAGCTGTGGGAGGCAGTGCTGGATCTGATAGGTGACGGGCTTGGTTTTCCGGCGATGTTCAACGATGACATCGCCATCGACGCCAAGTGCGCAGCCGGGGTCGCGCGAGCGGATGCAGTGGACTACGGCATAGTGGGCTGCGTTGAGATGGCCGCCCCCGGCAAAGAGTGGTCACAGACCGAGGCGGTGCGAGTCAACTGGGCGAAGGTGCTGGAACTGATGCTCAATGAGGGCAGGTGCACGCTGACGGGGGAGCAAACGTCCGTGCGATCTGACCAGCCCGTGAGCGACTTTGCGAGCTTTGAAGATTTCTACACATGCTACAAGCGATTGCTCGGCGAGTGCGTGGACCTGGCGGCCAAGACCACAGTTTTGCGAGACGCGGCGTTCGGCCTGGCGAGCCCCTTCCCGTTCCTTTCCAGCACGATGGCCGGTTGCCTGGCCGCTGGGCGGGATGTCGTCGTCGGCGGGACGACCTACAACATGCTCACGATGAACAGTTGCGGCATGGCCGATACGGTCGATTCTATAATGGCGATGAAGCGGCTGGTTTACGAGGCCCGGTCCGTCACGCTGGCTGAACTCGCCGATGCGCTACGGGCCGATTTTCAGGGGGCGGGCAAGCTCCGCGCGGAACTCGGCGGGGCGGCACCGCGGTTCGGCAACGACTGCGACGAGACCGACGCGCTGATGGTGGACCTGACGGATTTCCTGCACGAGCGGCTGGCGGGTTACGGCAACTGTCGAGGCGGCGGCTGGCAGATGGGGCTTTACACGGTGGGCGCTCATGCGACGCTTGGCGGCATGACCGGCGCGCTGCCGACCGGCAGGCCTGCTGGCCTTTCACTAGCTAACGGCATGAGCCCCTGTCAGGGCGCGGACGTTACAGGCCCGACGGCTGTGGTGAAATCGCTGACCAAGCTCAATCATCGCCAGCTCGGCAACGGCATGGTGCTGGACATAAAGTTCCATCCGTCGTTCTTTGCCGAGCGTCAACAGCGCGGCGCGCTGCGCAGGCTTATCGAGACGTACTTCCAACTCGGCGGGCTGGAGGTGCAGTTCAACGTCGTCAGCCGGGGGACGCTACTGGCCGCCCAGGCGAGCCCCGAGGAGTACCGCGACCTAGTTGTCCGCGTGTCGGGCTTCAGCGCGTACTTCGCGGACCTGGACAAAATCTGCCAGAACGAGATAATTGCCCGCACGGAACACGGCACGGACGGCGGGGGAATGTAAGCCCCGCCCAATCGCCTTGTGTCATTAACGCATGCCTCCTTTTGTTTTAAGGCCCGCATCAACAATGGAACAAAAAGACAGACAGATTCTGCGAGAGCTGGCCAAGCAGGTGGCGGAGATAGCTGCGCTGCCCATTCAGCAAGAGCGCGTCAAGTTACTCACCGATCTCAATAGCCTGCGGGCCCAACGCCCGGTTGTGCTGGCGTCGGTGGAGGGCGCGTGGAAGGAGCTCGCCCCCGTAAGCGAACTGCAATGCACCCACGAACTCGCCCGCCACTGGGAGCGCGAGCTTCGGATGTCGCTCTGCCGTCACAAGCACATCCCGTCGGACAATCCGATCCTGGGCGTCATCAAAATTCCGTGGGTCACCCACCGCGGCGACAGTGGGGTGAGCACGGAGTTCATCGGCACGGAAGCCTTCAACCGCGACGAAGGCTCGATGACCTGGGATGCGCCGATCAAAGAGTTCAGCGATTTGAAAAAGCTCCGCGTCCGGGAGATAACGATCGACCGCGAGGCGACCCAGGCCATAGAGGACCTGGCCAACGACGTGCTGGGCGACCTGATAACATTCCGCCGACACGCGCCGCTCAACTGGTCGTACGGCCTGACCGAGCGACTGATCTACCTGCGCGGGCTCCAGCAGACAATGCTGGACATGTACCTCAACCCCGAGTTCCTCAAGGAGCTGATAGCCTTCATCCGCGATGAGGCGCTCGCCTCGCTGGAACTGTTCGAGCGTGAGGGCGTTCTCGAACTTAACAACACCGGGGCGGATGGTGTGACCAACGGCATAGGCGCGACGGATGAATTGCCTGCCGCGGACTTCGATGGCACGGTCCGCCTGAAGGACATGTGGGTGATGGCTGAGAACCAGGAGTTTAGCGAGGTTGGGCCGGAGCAGTTCAACGAGTTTGCGCTGCAGTTCCAGTTGCCCATCCTCAAACGGTTCGGCCTGGTCGCTTACGGGTGCTGTGAGTCGCTGGATAAGAAATACGACCTGCTGTTTGACAACCTGCCGAACTTGCGGCGGGTGTCGGTCGGGCCTTGGGCGGACAAGGCCCTCGCCGCTGAGAAGCTGGCGGGCAATTACATATACGCCTGGAAGCCCAACCCGGCGGTCATCTGCTCGCCGACGCCGTTCTACGACCAGGCCGCCAAGGAAATCAGCCATGTGCTGGATGTCACGCGGGCCAATGGCGGGCAGTTGCAGATCATGCTGGCCGACACCATGACCGTTCGCGGCGAGGTGGAGCGGTTCACGCGGTACATCAATATCGCGCGCGAACTGATCGGCTGCTGACCTGACGGAAGCCAGCCGGCGGGCGCCGGGCGCGCCCGCCAGCGGAGATATTGACATGTCAGACATAGCCGCCAACGAGAAAGCCACGGGCGTCGGGTTTGTCACGCATGAGGCGTGCTTGGGGCACCTGACCGGGCCTGGCCATCCGGAGTGTCCGGCCAGGCTGGCGGCCATCATCACCCACCTTGGCGAGACGGGGATGTGGCAATCGCTGCAACACGTCGAGCCCCGGCCCACCGAGCTGGCTGACCTGTTGTGTGTGCATGATGAGGCTTACGTGAGCGCGGCGGTGCGTGACATCGAGCAAGGCTGCGGGACATTGTCTACGGGTGACACGTGCATATGCCCGGCCTCGCTGGACGCGGCGTTGTGGGCGGTGGGCGCGGCGAGAGCTGGGGTGGATGTGGTCGCGACGGGGCAGGTGCGGCGAGCGTTCTGCGCGGTTCGTCCGCCCGGGCACCACGCGACACCCAGCCGGGGCATGGGCTTCTGCGTCTTTAATAACGTCGCCATTGCGGCCCGGCATGCTCAGCAAGCTCACGGGCTTGAAAAGGTGCTCATCGTGGACTGGGATGCCCACCACGGCAACGGCACGCAGGATACGTTTTACGAGGATGGCTCGGTGTTGTACTTTTCTGTGCACCACTGGCCGTTCTACCCAGGCACGGGGGCAGCGGCGGAGACCGGCGGCGGGGCTGGCGAGAGCCTGACAGTTAACGTGCCGCTCGCCGGTGGGGCGGGGGATGCGGAGTTCACGCGCGCGATAACGGACGTGCTGACGCCCGCAGCCGACGCCTTTGCGCCGGACCTTGTGTTGATATCAGCGGGCTTCGACGCGCATATTGACGATCCGCTCGGCGGCATGGCGGTAACCACGGCTGGCTTTGCCGAGCTGACTCGCTTGGTCGTTGCGATAGCTGAGCGTCACTGCCATGGGCGGGTTGTCTCGGTGTTGGAGGGCGGGTATGACCTGTCTGCGCTGGGGGAATGTGTGGCGGCGCACATAGGCGGCATGAAAGGCTAAGTGGTGGGGCCGTAAGTTAAGTGGCCTGATTTGTGCGTCGATGATTGGAAAGGTGGTAACGGGGTTCTCTCCGCTCAGTGCGTTGGAGTCGACAGGGGCGAAGAGATCGATTCATTGGAGGGGATTGAACGTGGCAAGTGACTACGAAATCGGGCGGGCTGGTGTGCATGAGTTGTCGCCGGAGCAGGCGGAAGATCTGTTCCATCTCAGTGCAGATGAGCGCGAGGCGTTGCTGGTGGCGCGGGAGGTCCTGCTGCCGATAATGTTGGACGTCCTTGCCGAGCACTATCGCCAGCTTCAACTGCTACCCGACGCGCCAAAACTGTTGGATAACCCCGAGAAAATCGAGAGGCTCAAGAACGGCGTCAGGGGCTGGCTTGGGGGGACCGTGTTCCAGCCCGATCAGGCTGACGATGCAAAATCGCTTAGAGGGCTGGCCATTATGCACGTTCGCATCGGTGTGCCGTTAAGCTACATCGTCGCGGCCTTCGGATCGCTGCAGGTGCTGTGCATGGCCGAGATGCAGAAGTCGGACAGACTTCAGCAAATGTCCTCCGAGGAAGCTATCGGCGTGCTCAATGCCTTTCGTAAACGCATATCCGCTGAGGAGCTTGGCTTCGTAGCCTCCTACACGGAGCAGGCAGACGCTCTGGCAGCCGACCAACGCACGCTGATGGAAAAGGACATCGCCGCACGAGGCCAGGCCATCAGCAGCACCGTTTCGCTCAGCCAGGCGATCGCCAATGAAATATCCGAGAAGCAGATACTGCGCACACTCGCCGACCACATCGTCAAGACATTCGGCTCGACTTTCATAGAAATCAATATGCTCGGCGATGGCGACACGGTTCAGCCGGCCCTGGCTGTGCAGAATGGCGAGATCGCGGACGCGCCGGATAACGACTTGTCCCAGTCCGTACAGCGCGATCACATGCTCTGCAGCGTGGCCCGCACGGGCCGGCCGTTCTTCGTACCTGATGTCACCCGATCTCTGGTGACATGTCCGTACCAACCGACCATGATGGCCGCGGGCTGTTATTGCTGCTTGCCCATCGCCAGCGGGCCCAAGCTGCTCGGCTGGATGCACATTACCCACAACATGCCGGGCACCTTCACCGAAGACAACGTGGAGGTCCTAACGATCTACGGGCGGATGGTCGGCACGTCGATATCCTCGCTGAGGCTGATGGAACTCAGTAAGCGTCAGGCCAAGCGTGACCCACTGACCGACCTGTGCAATCGGCGGCATTTCACGGAGGTGATCGTCAAGGAGCAGGCCATGATGGACCGCAGCCCGGCGCCGCGAGCGATGCTCATGCTGGACGTGGACAAGTTCAAGGACTTCAACGACACGTATGGCCATGACGTCGGCGATGACGTGCTGATAACACTCAGCAGGACTTTGCGAGAATGCACTCGCCAGGTCGACGAGATAGCGCGAATCGGCGGGGACGAAATTGTCCTGATGCTGCGTGACTGTCCGGCGGACCAGGCCTGCCAGGTCGCCGAGAAGATAATCAGACAAATAGGCGAGGTGAGCATCCGCATAGACGAAACGACGTCGGTCTCGCTTAACGTGAGCATTGGCATGGCGATATTCCCCGACCACGCCGCCACGCTGGCCGACGCCTGGCGCTTGGCTGATGATGCCTTGCTGGAAGCCAAGGGCCTGGGGCGAAATCGTTACGTGATGTATCACCAAGCCGAGGACGCAGTAACAGCATAGATGGCCAGTCGGACTGGCCCGGGGGAGTGAGGCAAATGATTCCTGAGGAACGAATTCCGCTCGATCGGATGATCCTTTCGCTCTCCGAGGCGTTGGATCATGTACATGCAAGTACGATAGACCACCAGCGCAGAGTGGCCTACATCTCGGCGACAGTCGGCCGACACATGGGCCTGAGCCGGACGGATTCTCTGGATCTGTTCCTGGCGGCCTCCCTGCACGACATCGGCCTGATACGTGTAGAAGACAGGATTCTGGCGACCAATATAGAGGACCTGGAGGACGTGGAGTGGCACAGCGAGGCCGGCTGGGAGGTGCTGCGACACAACTCGCTACTGGCCGATGCCGCGGAGATTGTGCGGTACCATCACGCGACGTGGCAAGACGGCAGCGGCAAGGAGGTGGCCGGCCGACAGGTGCCGCTCGGGTCGCACATTATCGCACTGGCCGACTTTGTCGAACGGTCCATCGACCGCGGCGCGCCGATACTGCAGCAGCCTCGTCGTATCATCGGACAGATTCTCGACCAGTGCCCTGCGCGCTTTCATCCAGGCTGCGTCGGTGCCTTCCGTGCGGTCGCTGCGCCCGAGGCATTCTGGCTGGACTGCGTGTCCAACAGGATTTACAGCATACTACTATCGATGACCTTGGCTCCGCTCATGCCGATGACTGACGTGTCCATTCGTCAAATCGCCGAGATTTTCGGTCGGGTCGTCGATGCCATGAGTCGGTGGACCGCGACGCACACCGCTGCTGTGTCGGCTTCGGCGGTGGCGCTGTGTGAACTGATGAACTTCTCGCCGCGGGAACAGATATACATGCACACAGCCGGCTGGCTGCACGACTTGGGCAAGCTGGCTGTCCCGTCGGCCATCCTCGACCGCCCCGGCAGATTCACTAGCGACGAATGGGCCATAATGAAAACGCACACGTACTGCACCTATCGCGCATTGGAAACGATAGGAGGCCCGACGCAGATCGCCGAATGGGCTGCCTTTCACCACGAGCGCCTCGACGGCAAAGGGTACCCGTTTCGCCACGGGGCCGACGACCTGACACTCGGCTCGCGCATAATGGCAGTGGCGGACACCTTCGCCGCTGTGGCGGAGGATCGACCGTACCGACCGGCGATGAATGAGGTCGAAATACTCAATGCGATGCGGCAGATGGTCAACAATGGCGGGCTGGACGGCGACGTGATGAGCGTGATGTACCGCCACTACGACCAGATCGATTCTATCCGCCGACAGGAGGTGGAGCGGTACGCCGTTGAGCAAGAGCAGTTGGCGATGATCGCCGGGGGGCCGCAGCTTCACCAAGACATGTCGGCATAGTTTCTCGCCGCCGTGCGCGCACTTGTCGTTGGCAAGGCAGGGGCGGGGAAGGTATTCTCTTTTCGGTTCTTCAACCCAAGAGAATATCCGATATGTGCGACCTACCGGCCAAGGCTGTGGGCGAGCTGCGAATCGACGAGCTTGCCCCCGCCGATCTTACGCCCTTCCTGCGGTTCTACTGCAGTCTGGCTGATCACATCGTGCGCACCTTCCGCCCGTACGGGTGGGACATCACGGCGGCTTTGCTGGCCGACGGGCCTCTGGCTCGCCTGGCTGCGGGGGATGAACTTGCCCTGGTGTATCGCGATGAGGCGGGCGACATCTGGGGCCATGCTTTCCTGCAGGGCACGCTGGCCGGCGGGGCGACGTTCGGAATCGGCGTTCATCAGTCGCTGCTGGGCAAGGGATTGGGCCGGCGGCTCATGTCGGCGATCCTGCAGGCAGCTGAGCGAAAGTTGCAGCTCAAGGAGATTCGCCTGATAGCCGTGCAGGACAACGCCCCGGCCGTCGAACTGTATAAGTCGCAGGGATTCGAAATCACGGGCGAGTTTGTAAGCGAAGACGACGGCCTGCCGTATTACAATATGCGGAAGATTTGCCGCCGCCGCGACTGACGGCCAGCCCCGCCTGGCTGGCCCAGGGAGCTTTTGATGACATCAGACAATCGTGACAAGCCAGCCAGCCGCGCCCAGAGCGCCGTCAGCATATGTATTCTGGTGGCTCTGCTCTGCATAGCTTCCGCTGTGCTGGTGAAGCAGTTCTACTTCGATCGCCCCAGCGAGACGCCGTCAACGTCGTTCACCCATTTGCTGCCGCTCTCTCTGACGGCCAAGGGGCCGCCGGAGCACTTCACGCCTGAGACGCTGTGGGAGAAGATCAACGGCGGGGCGGATTTCTACGTCGATGCGGGCATGGCCGGGCTGGACTGCCAGCGGTGCGTTCTGGTCGATAATTCCGATGGCTGGCTGGAGCTGTTCATCTACGACATGGGCGAGCGGGCCAGCGCCGCATCCGTCTTCAAGCGTCGCGAGGGCTCGACGGAGTTGCAGTTGACGGATCTGTCTTATGAGTCCGGCGGGTCGGTATTCTTCGTACACGACCGGTTCTACGTGGAGATCAGGCTGGCTGAGTTCACGCCGGAGCTGGCCGAGGCGGGCATGGCTCTGGCGCGGAATTTCGTTGCCGGCACGGCGGCCGATACGTCCCAGCAGATGGGTCCTGCTGAGCTGTTCCCGCCGAACAATCTCGTGGCCGACAGTATCAAGTTGAAGAAAGCCAATGTCTTCAGCTTCGATGGGCTGGACAACGTCTACACGGCTACCTATGCCCTCGAGTACGTCAGGCTTACCCACGCGACGGCCTATGTGTCTCCCCGGGAGTCGGCCGCGGAAGCCAGGCAACTAGCCGATGCCTACGTGCAGTTCCTGCGGGACAACGGCGCGCACGACCTTACCGTCGCCGAGCAGATGCCAGCTGACATGACAGTGCTGGAGCTATTCAACAATTACTACATCATCTTCCATCGAGGCCACTTCATGGCCGGCGTTAACGAATGTAAGAACTTCGGCGCAGCTCAGGGCGTGGCGTTCTCGCTGGCCGGGCACCTGGCGGAGCTGAGCGAATGAACGACGACACAACACCTCTGGCTGACTCGGCAGTTGACGATGCGATCAGCCGGCGCGATTTCCTTGCGCGATCGGCCAAAGCTGGCATCACCATCGCCGCGGCTGGCGGCCTGGGTGCGTACCTGGTCGGCAGGAGCGGCCGGACTGGCGGCGAGGACCAAATCACGCTCGGCGATTACTCCGTGCCCGCCGTCGGCAGGCGCATGGCCGTCGTTAACGGCGACGACCGCGCGGATATGGTGCAGCGGGGCCTGGCGATGATGGGCGGACTGGATAAGTTCATTGCCAAAGGCGACCGCGTCGTGCTCAAGGTAAACGCCGCCTTCGCTTCGGCACCCGCGCTTTCGGCGACGGCGAATCCTGAGCTGGTCGGCAAGGTTGTCGAGATGTGTCGCCGCGAAGGTGCGCGAGAGGTGATCGTCACGGACAACCCCATCAATAGCCCGGTTAGCTGCTTCGAGCTGTCGGGCATCGGCGAGGCAGCCCGGCGGGCGGGGGCAAAGCTCGTCCTGCCGAAGGAGAGTTTTTTCAAACCGATTACGGTCCCCGGCGGCCGGCTGATTTGCAATTGGCCGTTGCTGTACGGCCCGCTGGAGGGCGCGGACAAACTCATCGGCATCACGCCGGTGAAGGACCACAGCCGATCCGGCGCATCGATGACCATGAAGAACTGGTACGGCCTGCTCGGCGGGCGACGGAACAAGTTCCACCAGGACATCCACAACACCATCAAGGAACTAGCCATGATGGTCCGCCCCACGATGGTCATCCTCGACGGCACGGTGACGATGATGCACAACGGCCCGACCGGCGGCACGCCTGCTGACCTCAAGCAAACGCGGACAATGATCCTCTCGACCGACCAAGTCGCCGCCGACGCGTATGGCGCGACGCTGCTGGGCCGATCGCTCACCGACCTGCCGTTCATCGGCAAGGCCGAGGCTGCCGGCGTCGGCATCGCGGACTATCAAAGCCTTCTGACCTCGCCGCAAGAGCTTCGCTGAAAGGGACTGCACGGATGAGAATCGTAACGGCCAGGCGAATATCGCAGGTCTTCTTCCTGGTGCTGATGGTCTGGCTGTGCGTGGTGGCTTCGCCGGGCACACGTTGGTTCCAGCAGCGCGGCTGGCCGACCAATTGGTTGCTGCAGCTCGATCCGCTGGTGGCCGTCGGCGTGGGTCTGGCCGCTGGGGCGCTTGTGGTCGGCCTGCTGTGGGCGCTGGTGACGGTGGTCATGACGGTCATACTCGGCCGGGCTTTCTGCGGGTGGGTGTGCCCGCTGGGCACGATTCACCAAGCGGTCGGCTGGCTCGGCAAGCGAGGCAAGGGCACGCGGGCCAAGCTGCACGTCGGCGAGTACCGCAAGAGCCAGTCGCTGAAGTACGTGATACTCTTCGTGCTGATAGGCATGGCTCTGGTTACCTTGCAGACGGGTCTGCTGGATCCGATTCCGCTGCTGCATCGCTCGGTGCAGCTTGTCGTGCTGCCGATGGCCGATGGGTTGGTCCACGGCATTTGGCCTGCCCAGCGATACAATGCTCAAGCTGTGGTCATCGGTGCGATGTTTTTTGGGGCGGTGCTGGCGAACTTACTCATCCCGCGGTTCTTCTGTCGGTTCCTTTGTCCGCTGGGGGCAATGTTGGGCGTGCTCGGGCGGTTTGCGCTTTGGCGCGTCGGCCGAACCGACGCTCAGTGCATCGGCTGTAACTTGTGCCGCGTCGATTGCGAAGGCGCGTGCGACCCGCCGGGCGAGATTCGTACAGCCGAGTGCGTGCTGTGCATGAACTGCGTGGACTCCTGCCCGCGCGGCGCTATGACATACCAGACCCGTCGGTCGCTCGGCGGGGAGATCGCGGCCGCCGACATCTCTCGCCGCGGCGTGCTGCTGTCGCTGGCGTCGGGCGTTGTCGCTGTGCCGATGATCCGCCTGGCCGGCAAGGTGACGACGAACTGGGACCCAACCGTCATCCGCCCGCCTGGCAGCCTGGCGGAAGAAGAGTTCCTCCGCAGATGCATAAAGTGCGGCCAGTGCATGCGCGTTTGCCCGACGAACGTCCTCCAGCCGGCCGGCCTGACCGGCGGGGTGGAAGGGCTGTGGACGCCGGTGTTGAATAACCGCATCGGCTCGAGCGGCTGTCAGCTCAACTGCGTAGCCTGCGGGGGCGTGTGCCCGACCGGCGCGATCAGCGCGATCAGCCTGGACGAAAAACTCGGACTCGGCGAGTTTGCCGAGCAGGGCCCGGTGCGCCTGGGCACAGCGTTTGTAGACCGAGGCCGATGCTTGCCATGGGCGATGAACAAGCCGTGTATCGTGTGCGAGGAAAACTGTCCGGTAAGCCCCAAAGCTATTACCGGCAAGGAAGTATTCGAGACAGTCGGCGGCGAGTTGACCGTTTCGACTGCGTTGGTCGATCGGGTGACGCTCACCGACGTGACGCTGACAGAAGGCGCGTGGGCGACGGGCGACTACTACGTCAGGCCCTTCGGTGCGGGCGAGGAGTGGCGCAGGCGAATAACCCAACAGACGGCCGACACGATCCACATAGACCCAGGCGACCCCTGGCAGCCGCCGAAGCCTGGAAGCCGTCTGGAAGTCCTGGTGCGCCTGCAGCGTCCGCAGGTGGATCTCGATCTGTGCATCGGCTGCGGCACGTGCGAGCACGAGTGCCCCGTCAGCGGGCGGCGTGCGATCCGTATAACTGCCGAGAATGAAACGCGTAGTAGCGATCGTTCGCTACGGCTGTAGGGCGGCCGGCAGTGAAATGCTTGCAATTCGTGCCAATCAGCGGTTAGAATTCCGCCGCGTCAGCAGTCTATGACATCGCGTACCCCAGATACGGAAGGCAGCCATGTCCAACGATAATGAGCGTTCGGATGATTTGTCCCGCAGAGATTTTCTGAGGTCCGCCGGCATTCTCGGGGCCGGGACCATGCTGGCAGGGGCGGGGCTTGCCTTCGGCTGTAAGCCGAAGCCGGCCGACGAAACACCAGCCGACGAAAAGCCAGCCGAGGGGACGCCAACCGAGGAAGCGCCAGTTGAGGAAACACCTGCTGAGGAATCGCCAGCCGAGGAAGCACTAGCCGAGGACGGCCTCAGCACAGTGCCCACCCGCACATTCGGCCGGACTGGCGAGCAGGTGAGCATGCTGGCTCTTGGGGGCACGATCGACACGAGCAGCCAGTTGATGCTCCGCCAGGCGATCAACCACGGCGTGACATATTGGGACACCGCCTGGATGTACAGTGGCGGAGCCAGCGAAGTGGGCATGGGCAATTTCTTTGCCGACAACAGCGGCGAGCGCGAGAAGGTGTTCCTGGTCACCAAGTCAGGCCAGTCTAGCGCGGCAGGCTTGACCAACGAGTTGGCGACTTCTCTCAAGCGGCTGCAGACCGACCACGTGGACCTGTTTTTCATGCACGGGCTGAAGCATCCTGCCAGGCTCAACGAGGAGGCCCGGCAGTGGGCAGCGGAGGCCAAGGCTGAGGGCAAGATTCGTTACTTCGGCTTCAGCACTCACGCGAGCATGGCCCAGATGCTGGCCCGGGCGGCAGAGCTGGATTGGATCGACGGGATAATGCTGAAGTACAACTTCCGCCTGATGCATGATGACGCGATGGCCGCGGCGGTAGATGCTTGCGTGGAGGCGGGCATAGGCCTGACTGCCATGAAGACCCAGGTCAAGGGACAGCACACATCCGAAGATATTTCCGCCGAGCTGATGGACGGGCTGGCGGCCGAGGGCTACACGCAGCACCAGGCCGCCCTCAAGGTCCTGTGGGCGGAAGGCAAGATGGCCTCTATATGCTCGAAGATGAAGAACACCACCGAACTGGCTGCCAACGTGGCCGCTGCGCGCAATCGGACGGAACTATCCGCCGCGAGCATGCGTGGGCTTGCCCAGTATGCCGCTGCTACCACGAGCGACTATTGCGGCGGGTGCGGCAAGTGCGATAAGGCAGTGGCCGGGCAGGTGCCCGTTTGCGACGTGATGCGATATGTAATGTATTACAAGAGCTACGGCGACAAGTACGAGGCTCGGCAACTGTTCGCAGCTTTGCCTGCCGAGACGCGTCGCAAGCTGACAAATGTGGACTACTCCGCCGCCGAGCGAGGCTGTCCGCAGAACGTGCCCATCGCCCAGCGGATGCGCGAGGCGGCCGATATCTTGGCCTAGCCCGACGAGGCGATGGATGATACGATATACTCGCAACCAGTGACCGGGTTGCGATAACACGACTAAAGGAAACTCAAATGTCACAACCGTATCACGAACTTATCGGTGGGCGGCTCGTCGGTGTTTTCGGCCTGCCGGGCCACTGGGAAATCGCCATCGTCATCCTTGCCCTGCTTCTGCTGTTCGGCGGCAAGAAGCTGCCCGAACTCGCCCGCGGCATGGCCAGGGGGCTTCACATTTTCAAGTCCGAGATGAAGGGCATCAAGACGGACGTGGAAGACAGCGTTTCGGATAAGGGCGAAGAGAAGGCGAAGGCCAGCGACGATAAGCAGTCAGCCTCGGCCGATCAGGACAACGAGGGGACTGAGGGCGATGGCTAGTACCGTGTTCAGAGCTCACGCAGCATTGGTTGGCGTCCCGATGTACATCGGGACGCCAACTTCTTAACAGGAAGGCAACGCGGCGGATGAGGATATCCACCGCGCGATACGCGCCTAACTTACATGAGCCCGCCTAGGCGTCCATCAGGGCTGGCCGTTTCTTGACGAACAGCCAGACCAGCAGTATGCCCAACTCGTACAGCAGCCACAGGGGTATGGCCAGGCACATCTGGCTCATCGGGTCAGGCGGCGTGAACATGGCCGCCATTATCAGTATCACCACGATCACGTGGCGACGATAGTTGCGCAGCGATTTGGTCGTCACCACGCCCATCTTCCCCAGCAGCAATACGATCAGCGGTGTCTGGAAGGCGATCGCGAAAACGAGCGCCATCGTCAGCATGAGATCAACGTGGTTGGAGAACGTCACCACCGACTTGAGGCCAAGCCAGCCATTGATTCTGATGAAGAACGAAAGCACAGGCACAGCCACCACGAACACGAAAAACAGCACTCCCGTTATGAAAAGCCCCGCCGACATCGGCACGGCGAACATCACCACTCGCCGTTCGCGCGGGTGTAGGCCCGCGGATACGAACATCCATAGTTGGTAAAATATCCACGGGGCCGCCATAACAATGGCTGCTATCAGCGACACCCGAAGGTAGGTCGTAAGGCCCGCACTGATGGTCAGCACCGCCAGGTCCGTTTGTGCCTCCAGGCCGGCCGCAGCCATCGCCTTGGTGTATGGTGTCTGTAGCAGGAGAACAAAGCGCCGGCCAAACACCAGCGCCACCACCAGCGCCGCAGTCGTGCCGAGGATGATCCGTATCAGCCGAGTGCGGAGCTCTTCCAGGTGATCGCCCAGCGTCATCTGGGTTGGCCCGTCGGGTTGGCGTGTTACATCGTCCACGGACGGGATTGTACCCGCGACGAAACAAAAAGCCCACCCACAGCGCCGCAAGAAAGCCCACTCAACGCGATGTGAAAAGCCCACCCACAGCTGTGGGTGGGCATTGGCATCCATTTGTTAATACGACGGCTCTCTGTTTACCCATCGCGACGGCGCGATCGACGCTTCCGTCTTGAGCCGCGCTGCACAGGCCTTTTTGGGTCCGCCGCCCGGCGATATCGCACGACAGGCACGACCCGCCCAATGACATACGGCCCGACAAGCACCACGCACGCTATCGACACGCGAAGCACCTGCCACCAATCGCCCGTACCGTTGGTGAATTGGAAAGTAAAAATGGCCACCGTTACGGCCATCGCCAGCCAGGCCTCCCACCGCCACATCTCCGAGAACCAGAACGTCGCGATGGCTATGACGAGCATCACAGCCAGGATCGCGCCGAAAAACGTCATGCACATGAAAATCGGCAGGCCTATCATGCCGGCAATCCATCCCCAGGCGGGCATGTTGGCCAGCAGCAGGCCCCCGGCGCTGAAGTCCCCCAGCACCGCGCCGAACAGCATCGCAGAAATAGGCCCCAGCACCATGGCCCATGCAGCCTTCACGCCAGACCACATCGTCTCCAGATCATCCCGTGGCATGCTCATGGGCAAGTCGCCTTCCCATCGCAACAAAAGGGCAACGGCCCCTTTTCATTTCGAAAACTACCGGTCGCGCAGCTCCATGTACACCTCGTTGTAATACAGCGCCGCGTCGACCGGCGTGTTGGGCGGAATGTGGTTGCCCACCGACAGGATAAAGCCCGGGCAGCCTTTGCCGATGGCCATGCAGCGCTCGACCTCCGCGCGGATCTCCGCCTTGTTGTTCCGCAGGAGTATGCGCGTGTCGGCGTTGCCGATGAAGCCGTGCGTCTGGCCGTACTTTTCGGCAAAGCCCGCCATGTCCACCATCGGCTCGAAGGCGAAGCTGTTAACGCCGCAGTCCACCAGGTCGTCCAGGAACATCGTGTAGTCGCCGTCGGAGGTGAAGCAGATGATCTTGCCCGCATCCCGCAGCGGCGCGAAGTACTTCTTGAAATTGGGGAACACGAACTCGCGGTACCAGTCCGGGTGAATGAACGGCCCAGCCGTCCACACCATGTCGTCGTGAATCATCACGACCGGCGCGTCGCAGTCAGCCAGGGCGTTAAACAACTGCTGGGCCCACTCGGCGTAGCGGTTGGCGAGCTGGCCGAACTTCTTTTGGTCCACGCCCGCTGCCAGCAGCAGCATGTCCCACCCGTAAATCGCGATCATCGCCGAGATCATCGTCGTGTAGATGCCCGTCATGCTCACGCCGACCGGGCAGCGTTTCAGGGCGTTTTCGTAATATGTATTGAAGTTGGCGACCAGCTTGGCGTGTTCCAACTTGCCAAACGCTTCGACGGGGTCGAAGGCGAGGGCGTCTTCCGGCTCGGCGAACGGACAGCCGCCGACGGGCGTGAAGTCGCTGCCGTCCTCGGTGTATACGGCGTGGCCCATGTTGGTCGTGTACTCACCGAAGTACTCCGAGCCGATGCTCGTGTTCCACTGGAAGGCATAGTCCCAAATGCGGTACAGCTCGTGCCACGGGTTGGCCCCATCGGGCCTGGCCAGCACGAACTCGTCGAGTTCTTCCCAGTTGCTCGGGCCTTTGCCCTCTTCCCACGTTCGCGTGTCCAGGCCCGTTATCGCCTGGATCAGATCGTGATGAATCTCGACCGAGTATTCCGTCCGCGGCACGCGCGGCGGCATCTCCAACCGAAGGGCCGCCATTCCGTCTTCTGTTGACATCGTTTACTCCTTGGCCAAGCGATGAATTACGCAGAGCTTGACGCTGCGCAAGTAGTGTGACACAATCCTCCTACGGGAGCAACCATGAGGTGCCAGGCATGTCAAAACTGATTGTGAGACCCAAGGCCGATAAGTTGCCGGGGTCGGTAGTCTACGTCATTATCGTACTTTGGCTTCTCAGTCTGGTGGCGAGTGTGTTGACGATGTTTGGGGCGTCGGTGGGCAAATGGCACATAGGAGTGGGGGCGCTGGCTGTACTAAACATACTGGCGGCATTCGGCCTGATGCGACGGCGGAACGGCTGGCGCAAGTTCGTGCTGGTCGAGCTAGGCTTGACGTGCGCGTGCGCCATACTGTTGATGATACTGGTCATGGCTACCGGGATGAAGGTGTGGGGGCGCGTGTGGTTGCTTGACAGGGAGTGGTACGTGGTACTGTCGCAGTTCTGGTCGGCGTGCTTTGCGATAGGCCTGGCAGCTCTTGCTGGCTTGACGTTGCGGGCGATCACCAGGCCGCGCGTGGCCGTCATGTTCCTGCCTGATCAGGCAGCGGCGGGGGGGGATCTCGTGGCGATATCGGTCGTTCAGTTTGTGACACGCATGGAAGGCTTGCAGGCTCGGGAAAAGCACGACGCCGTCGAGTCGCAGATCGGCAAGGTGGACGATGCCATAGCAGAGCTGCAGGCTCTCCGAGGGGGCATGTCAGGCCCGTCGGGCCAGGTAGTGCTCACAGAGAATCGTAAGCACATAGATGATATTCTCGCCCGGGCGATCCGCGTGCGAGATGCCCACCGCGCTGGCGGGCCGAGGGATTCACTAGCGGCGGAAGCTTAGCCCGGGCGGCGATGCGGGGCGTAGGGCGGGCCCCGATGGCCATCGGGATTGCCCACGGGATATTTGTCCTACAGTTTCGCCGCTTCGCGGTTGATGATGTCCCAGGCCTTCGCCATGTAGAACCGGTAATTCGCCAGCGGCGTGCCGTTGGGGATGCGGTGGTCCAGCCCCAGCACACAGCCGCCCGTGGCTACCATCGGCGGAATCTTACGCTCCAGTTCGGCGACGATCTCCTCCCGCGTGCGACTTAGCACGTACTTGTCCAGGCCGCCCAAGAAGGCCACCCGCTCACCGAATTGCTGGCGAAGCTGGACGATGTCCATCCCGGCCGCCGGCTCGCACGGGAACATTACGTTGATGCCCGCGTCGAGGAACGCCTCGACGACCGGCCTCATGTCGCCGTCGCTGTCCTGCTGGAACAAACGTGCCCCGCGCGATGAGAGCATGTCCCACACCTTGCGGTAGTACGGCGCGAACAGCTCGCGCACGTGCCGCGGGCCGGCGAGCGGCCCACTCTTGCCCGCCATGTCTTCGTGGACGAACAGGATGTCAACCTGCACCTCGCGCGAGACGACATCCAGCACGCGGCAGGTGGTCCGGCAGAAGGTGTCGATCATGTCGGCGAGCAGTTCCGGCTGATCGTAGTAGGCCAGGCACACCGCCTCGTCGCCCATCAAGTCGCGAGGCCCGCCAAACGCGCCGGGCATGTTCACCATAACCGCGCATCCGGCTGCCAGGTGGTCGGCGGCTGCCTTTCGCCAATCCCCAGCCAGGCGCTCGTCGCTGAACTCGAACTCGCCCTTCATCGCCAGCCAGTCGTCCATCGTCCGCACCGGATAATCCAGCGGCAGGGGGATCGTCGCCCGGCCCTTGCAGAGCTTCATCAGCCGGCCGAGATAGTCACGATAGATCTCGTGTTCGTCGGTTTCCTCGATGGGCTCGTATCGATCAGGCCCCAGCCAGCCTGTGTTGACGGGCAGCCCGCCGATTAGCGGCGCGCGATATTCGAAGGCTGAGAAGTCCAGCTCCGCCTCCGCGGCGCCCTGGTCGACCCACTCCTCCTTGAGCCCGACCAAAGGCCCGAACAGCTCGGTGAAGAGCGGCCGATCGTTGGCCTGGAACGTCATGTAGTCCAGGTACTCCTCCCGCCGCACGCTAGGCTGGGTGCGGATGGCCATGTCCTCATGTTTGATCCATCTAAGCTTGGCCATTTTTCTCGTCCGGGCGGGAATAGTTGTGAGGGTCGGTCTTCATTGTGTATCGCGGGCCTGGTGGGGGTAGGGGGTCGGCTGCGCGGATCGTCCAGGTTAGCAGCTCGGCGAGCATTTCTGCTTGGATGGCGGCTGACTCCGGCTGGCCATACAGATTGTTCAGTTCGGCGGGGTCGTCGGTGAGGTTATACAGTTGGCCCGCGCCTTGCATGTCGAAGAGGATCTTCCAGTCGCCCTTGCGCACGGCCCGCAGGCTGCCGCTCTGCGTGATGCTGTTCAGCTCGTCGAACGAGCCGCATTCGTCGCCGGCGGCTGGCGTGAAGGCGTCGCCCGTGGGGTTGTAATCGTCGTCATCGGCCGTGACGTGCAGGCCGCCCACACCTTGCTCCACGTAGGCGCTGGCAAATTCGTCGGCGGGGTAGTCCTGCCCGGTCAGCATGGGCCATAAGCTGCGGCCCTGCACTCCGGCGGGCAAGTCCGCGCCGATCGCGTCGCACAAGGTCGGCATGATGTCCACGATGGAAACGTGCGCCGGGTGTGCGTCCGGCTGGGCTGTTATGCCGGGCCCGGTGAACTGCAGCGGAATGCGCGTGAGGCACTCCGGCAGGCCGGGGCCTTTCTTGATCAGCCCGTACTCGCCGACGAAGTCGCCATGATCGGCCATGAAGATGATGATCGTGTCGTCAGCCAGGTCGGCATCGGTGAGGAACTCGACGAACCGTTTTACCTGGTCGTCGATCAGTCGAAGCATGCCGAAGTAGTTGGCCCGCGCCCGGGCGATGCGATCGCCGAAGCCGGGCATAATCTGCTCGTAGGCATCACGACAGTATTGGAACTTCTCGCCCTTGCCGGCGAGTGCCGTCTCGTCGGATATCGTCGGCGGCAGGCTGTCCGGCGGGAACATGTTGAAGTACGGCTCGGGCGCCTGGTAGGGGTTATGCGGCTCGGGGAAGCTCAGCCAAAGCAGGAACGGTTGTTTTCCGCCGCTCTCCACGCCCGCGACCGACCGCACCCAATCCTGGGCGATGTCGACTAGCCTGAAGGGCAGTTGCTCGGCAAGCGGCAGCGGCGTGGGCGCCAGCGCGATCTCGCCGGGCACGTTGCTCAGATACTCGCGGAATTGTTGGGCCTGGTCGGTGGGCTGGTCTTCTTCGAGGCCCCAATGGCCTGCATCCTGCCAGTGGTCCGCGGAGGTGGGTTGCATGTGCGAGTGGTTCTTGCCGACCAGCGCCGTCGTGTAGCCGTGGTCGCGGAACACGCCGAACAGGTCGGTGGTGAAGATCGCATCATCGCCGTTCCAGTTGCTGTGGCAGCGATGGGCGCTGGGGTATCGTCCGGTGTGTAGGCTAACTCTCGCCGCCGCGCAGATCGGAGCGGCTGTGTAGCTGCGGTCGAACCACACGCCTCGCCGGGCCAGGCTGTCCAGAAACGGCGTGGTGTCTAAAGGGAAACCTTCGCGCGCAGACACATCCGCCCGCTGCTGGTCGGTCATTATTATGACGACGTTCGGTTTGTCAGGCATTCGAGCCTTTCTTGGCGGCGGGCGCGGGACTAACGCGAGGCCGACAGGGCCTCCTGATAGGCCTTCACCGTCGCGTCGAATCCCATGTGCAGGGCGTCGGCGATGAGGGCGTGGCCTATGGATACTTCTTCAATGCCGGGGATCGTGCAGAACTTTCCGAGGTTCGCCAAGTTCAGGTCGTGCCCGGCGTTTACGCCCATGTTGAGCTGCTGCGCGCGGGCAGCGGCTGCGGCGAACAGGTCAAACTGCTCAGCTGCGTCACCAGCTGCAAACGCGCGGGCGTACGGCTCGGTGTATAGCTCGACGCGGTCGGCCCCGAGCTCGCCCGCCCGCCCGATCTGCTGAAGGTCCGCGTCCATGAACAAGCTCACGCGCACGCCGAGGTCGGCGAGCTCAGCAAGGATCGGCTTGAGGCGCTCGCCGTCGCGCGCGAGGTCCCAGCCGTGGTCGGAAGTAAGCTGGCCGGGCGAGTCGGGGACGAGTGTGCACTGGTCGGGCTTGATTTTGCGGATGATGTTCATGAAGCCCGGATAGCTGCCGGCGGGCCCGGCGAAGCAGTTGCCCTCGATGTTGAACTCAACGGTTAGCATATCAGCCAGTTCGTCCACGTCGGCAGGGCGGATGTGTCGCTGGTCTGGGCGCGGGTGAACGGTTATGCCGTCCGCCCCCGCCGCCACACAGGCCTTCGCAGCATCGACCACGCTGGGGATGCCGATATCCCGGCTGTTGCGCAGCAGGGCGACTTTGTTGACGTTGACGCTGAGCTTTGTCATTGCGCGCTCCGGCTATTTCAGGTTCTCATCTTCGATGGCGGCGATTTTTTCGAGCGAGTCTTTCAGGAAGCACGACAGCTCCTCGTCCAGGCCTTCGGCGTGTTCGGTGGTCAGGAACGCGTCGACAGCCATTATCGCCTGGTGGGGGGCGACCATCATCGAGCCCATAGTCAGCACGTTGGCGTTGTTGATGGCGCGACACATTCGCGCGGCGTACACACTCTCGACGACGCTGGCGGTGACGCCCTTGAACTTGTTGGCGACCAGGGCGACGCCCATGCCCGTGCCGCACAGCAATATGCCCCGCTCCACCTGGCCCGCCTGCACCATTTTGGCAGCGGCCGAGGCGACGTTGAAGAAGGGGACCTCCACGTTGTCCGTCGTGCCGACGTCGGTGACCTCGTGGCCTGCCTCTGTCAGATGTTCTGCAATAACGTCCTTGAGATCCGCACCCCACGGATCGGCGCCGATTACGATATTCATTTCATTATCCTTTCTGATAGCCATCTATTGAAACTGCGACGGGCTTTGCAGGCCCCAAGCCTCAGGCCTCAAGCTTTCTGTTCATTTACAAAACGTGCTCGGTCCGCGCGAGCAGTTCGTCCTGCGTTGCTTCATCCAGTGTTACAAACGGTGCGCTGTACCCGGCCACGCGGACCATGACGTTTCCATACTTTTCCGGCTCGGCGCGGGCGGCCAATAGGTCGGCGCGGCTGTGGAATGTAATTTGGCACTGCTGGCCGCCGGCGCGGAAGTGCCCCTCGATCAGCGAGGCGATGTTGTCGAGGCCGGCCTCGCTTGCCAGCAGCGACCGGCTGAGCGTGATATTGGTCACCGTCGAGGTCGGCAGCAGGTGGTGGGGCATTTTGGCGATCGAGTTCAGCATGGCGGTCGGCCCGTTGTGGTCTCGCCCGGCTGCGGCGGCGAGGCTGTTGGCGAACGATTCGCCCGCCTTTCGCCCGTCGGGCGTCGCGCCGGTTCGGCTGCCGAAATGGCTGTGGGCGTTCTCGTAGCCCGCCAGCGTGCCGAGGATGTACTGCCCGCCGCGGTAAGGCGTCTTGGTTTTCATCAACTCGTCGAGCGCGGCGATAATGTCGGCGGCGATGGCGTCTACGGCGTCGTTATCATTGCCGAAGTGTTCGTCACTGGCGAGTACTTCCTGGCGGAGGGATTCGCAGTCGGCCCAGTCGTCGGCGAGCGCGGCTACCAGCTCGGCGAGCGTCAGACGATTGTCCTCGAACACCAGCTTGCGTATGGCTGCCAGCGAGTCAGCCAGGTTGGCGATGCCGATGGCGTCCCAGTTGCAGTAGTTGTATTTCGCGCCACCCTGCGCCATGCCGCGGCCTTGCTCTATGCAGTCGGCCGTCACCAGCGATGACGCCAGCCCGCCGGCCGGGTCGGCGGCTCGCAGGCTGTCGAGGTGTTCGGAGTGCTCATGCATGGCCGCCGCCGCTTCGCGCATGGCGTCGACGAGGGCGTTCCACAGCGCGTCGTAAGAATCGATCGCCGCCAGGTCGACGTCGGTCGTCAACTCCGGCTCCAGGCCCAGGGCGACCCGGAGAATCTTGGGCATGTTGACCATGCCCTCCACGGTGCCCATCTGGCTCTTGCCGGCGATGGTGACCTCGTGACAGCCCGATAGCGAGAAGTTCCGCGCGTCTTCCTCGGCCACGCCTGCATGGACGAGCGCGGGGACGATCTGCTCGTCGCAGCAGAACTCCAGGTTGTTCATGCCCGACCGCAGCACCGCCACTGCCCGTCGCAGGAAGGCTGGGTCCATCGCCTTGTGCCACCGGACGGCCACTTGTGGACGTGTGATGGCCAGCTCCTCGGTGACTTCCAGGCACAGCCAGGACAGTTCGTTGACCGCGTCATTGCCGTCTGGCCGGACGCCGCCGAGCGTGACGTGATGGTTGCCCGACCGTCGTTCGCTGGCGCCGAGCCAGCCCTGGTACTTGGCCCACAGGCAGCAGAGCAATTCCTTGGCCCGCTCGCGCGTGATCAGGGCGGCGTCGATGTCCCGCCGGTAGAACGGGTAAAGATATTGGTCGACCCGGCCGGCTGAGTCGGCGACGAAGAAGAACGCAAACCACGCCGCCTGGCACGCCTGCCAGAAGTTTTCCGGCGGATGCTCGATCACCCGCCGACAGTTGGCTGCGATGGTCTGCAATTCGCAGCGCCGCTGGGCGTCATCGCATGTGCTCGCCATTTGGTCGGCCAGGTCGGCGTAGCGGCGGCAGAAGTCGATCGATCCGCCCGCCTCGATGCGCAGGGCAGCCAGGAAGAGCCCCTCTGCGCTATCCGCAGCCACGGTCGCCAGGCGCTTGTCGATCCGTTCGATCAGCCCGCCAAAGCCTGCCGCCAGGACCGTATCGAAGTCGATCGTCTGATGGTTGCCGCACGTGATGATCATGTCGGCGTCCTGGTAGGCCTGGCTGAGCGGCGGGGAGGCGGGGAAGTCGTGGTAAGGCTGGCCGCCCGCGGGTGTTCCCTCGGCGGGCGTGTAATCGGTGACCGCCCGCGAGCCGGCGATCAGCTCGCCCGGATGGATCACGATTGCTCGGTTGCGATAGTAGTGAGCGCCGGCTTTGGCGGCCCGGATGACGTTCGGCTCGCCGACGGTCTGGTGGATGACTTCCGACCAGATCACGTTCTCGGCTGGGTCGTCGGCTGACGGCGACGACAACACGCGCTGGCGGATTGCTTTGAGGCGTTCGTTCATGGCGACATCATACTTCAAAAGTGTGCCAGGGCGACTTCGCTGTTCATCTAGGGTCGGTTGGTGGGGCTCCTGTCCCACCAACTCCTGTCTGCCTTCGTAATGCGGCGGGACAGGAGCCCCGCCGCGCGATGCCCGTGGCGAAGGTATCACGTTTCCGAATTTTTGAATCAGAACTCAACTATGACTTCCAGGCCCGCGCCGGCTTCGACCGGGAGTGCGAGCTTGACTGTGGCCGAGTCGAAGAAGGCGCCGCTCGTCGTCTGGCCGTTGAATGACTTACCGTTAACTGTGATGGACTTCGGCGCGGTGCCTGGCGCGAGGATCAATTCCAGCTCGACCGTCACGTCACAATCGCAGTGGTTGGTGACGCTGGCCGCCACCTTGCCGTCTTGGCGCGCGAGCTGGAGGTCGAATAGGCCGCTGCCCAGGCGGGCGCCGGCCCACGTGAAATCGCTGGCTGGGCTGAACGGTAGCCAGCTTAGTGTGCGCGACGGCGCGTGGTAGTTCAGGCCTAGTATTTGCGAAACGAAGTGGGCTGCGAACACGCCGCTGGCCCAGCCTGTCTTGCCGACGAAGCCGCCGTCGATTTCGTACGCTCGGCACATTTCGCCCGCCCGGAAAGGCCACCACCATATCGAGCCGTCCAGGTCCGTCCGCTCGGCGATGCGAGTCATCATGCCGTCGGGCCCGGTCATTTCCGCGGCCGTTTGCACGCCGGCCAAGCCTGTCATGTAGCCGGGGTAGGTCGCGTCGATGGCGGGCGTGGGGTCGTTTATCCATGTGGAGTCTTTGATGCCGCGCGTCGACTCGCGGTACCACTTGTTGTCGGTGGTCATCGCGACGCGGACATTGTTCTGGTGGGCGGGGTTGTCGTAGCGGCAGTAGCCATAGAATGGCATGAGGGAGGTGTCGGTCTCCTCGCCGTCGTGGTCCAGTTCGTGCGAGCCGTCGGCGAAGGCGCCTTCCGCGTACTGCGGCCCGGCGGGCCCGTCGGCTATGCACAGGCGGTCGATATCGGCGCGGATGTGGCCCGCTATTTCGCGGTACTGGCCCGCTTGCTCGGCGTCATCGCAGACGTCCTGCAGAATGTCGGCTGCGGCGGCGAAGGCGTACCACGTGACGAGGTTGCTCCCCGTGTGGTAGTCGCTTCGCGACGGCCCGTCTGAGAGCCATTCGGAGTAGAACAGCCAGGGCTCGCCCTTGCGGCAGTCGTGGATGGCCGTCAGCAATTCGCGAATCTTGGCAACGACTTCGGGGTGATCTGCAAAGAACGTCTTGTCGCCCGTCGCGCGGTAGTACATGCCGGACAGAATCACCGGTATCAGCGAGTTGGTTATCGAGAAGCTCACCCCGCCTTCCAGCAGGAAGCCCTCGTAATCCTTGTCGCCCCACGGGCGAACGCTGCGATCCAGGAACCACAGGATGCACTGGGTGAGCAGGGCCGGCTCGTGCTGGGCGAGCGGCACGGCGGCGTGGTACAGGTCCTTCATCCATATCTGCTTGGTGGATGGAAAGCCGGACCAGTTGGCCCCGACAAACTCGCCATCTGCGTTCATGGCCATGCCGTGGAAACACTGATGAACGCACCGGCTGAAGAACTCCGCGGCGAACGGGTCGCCGGGCATGGTCAGCTCGCCGGTCATTCGGCGGAAGTAGCTGAGCGTTTCGTTTTGCCATTGCAGGCTGGTCTTGCCGTCGAGTTCCGCGAGAGTGTCCCGCGCGGGGACGGGTGTAATGACGGTCGGCATCCAGAGCGATTCGCCGGCGGCCAGCTCGAACGGCGTTTCCCGGGTGCGGTGGTCGTCTGTCTCCAGCATGGCGACATGTGTCAGGTCGCTGGTGTGCGTGGGGATGATGACCTTGCCGGTGATCGGTTGATCTGAGGTGTTGGTAAGTTGCAGGCCGTAGATTAGGCCGCGCGGGCGGACGGTGCCGTCGGCGGAGATTGGGGCGAAGGCGAGGAGTTTCGCTTCGACGGTTGGGCCCGTGAGCGTCGCCATGGGCAGCACGCCGCCGAGCAGTTCCATGCGCGCGGGCCAATCGACTTTCGTGAGGTCGATGCCCTCATCGCCGAGTTGCAGATGGAAGCCGAACGGGCCTGTCTGGGTGTAATCTTTGTACCACCATATTCCCGGCGCCAGTGGGTCGGCGGCATAGCTGTCGCGGTAGACGGAGAAGTGCATCACTTCGCCGCTCGGCGCGAGGTTGGCCAGGACCTTATTATTGGACACGTCGAACAGCAGGTACTTGTCGTCGCGGTCGTCGGTGTAGAAGCTTTTCGAATGGCCCGTGCTACTTGTGCCGTCCGCGTTGTGCTGCAGCCAGAACAATTCGCTGACAGGCCCGGCGAGGGCGGCTTGGATCGTGTCGAACTGAATGTCGGTCATCAGTATGTTCCTCGTTTCGTCGCCCGGGACGCGGCGGGACAGGGGCCCCGCCGCGCAGCAGGCACATTGTCACGGCCAATCTTGGCCGAGGCTTGCCTTTCGGCGGGCAGACGGCCCGGAGGCGTGCGCCGCGGCGGGCTATGCACAACTGCTACCGCACCGAAACTTCCAGGCCTTCGGGATCTATCAGCACGTTTACGCTGTTCGCGAAGTTGGCTGGGTTGCGGACGAAGGTGAAGTAGTCTGCCAGCTTGTCGGCGCAGTTGAAGCTGTTGTGTGCGAGCACGACCGTGCCGGGGGCCATGCGGTCCAGGCCGGCTTGGCAGATGTCCAGGTACACGCCCTTGCCGCGGTCGTCCGTGCCGTCGGCGTCCAGGTACAGCAGGTTGATCGGGTCGGGGTAGTCGCGGGCGATCTGCACGCCGTCAGCGGCGACGATGTGGGCAACGCCGGTCGGGTCTATCGTGCGCACGTTCCGCTCGGCGCGCTCGGCTTCGTCCGGCAGTATCTCCACGCCGAGCAAGTCCTTCGCCTGGTAGCACGCACCGGGCCCGGCCGCTGCGCCGGCGTTGGATATGAAGGTGTTGCCGCAAAAGATTCCCGCCGCGATCATGCACTGCGGCTGAGTTATCGCGTTGATTGCATAGATAAACCGTTGCATGCGATGGCTGATGGCCGTCCACGGAATTTCAAAATTGTCAGCCACGGCCTGGCGGTGGGCGAGCAGCTTATCGCCATCGTAATTCGTGTGCGGCAAGATACCCTCGTCGACAAGCATGTCCAGCGCGCCCGCCACGACGGCGATTTCCTTGTCCATCGGCTCGAGCCGCTCGTGGGGGTTGGCGTAGTCCATGCGGTACTGCTCGTGGTCGTCTGTTTTATATTCTTTGGCCAATTTATTTTCCTGCCATTGCGAGTCGCGTTTTAAGAAGGCGTTCGAGAAGGGCGGCAGCTACAGTTCTGTGAAGAACTCCACAACCTGCCCGCCGGGCGCTTTTACGAAGGCCAGGCGAACGTCCAGCGGCGGGTCGGAGGGGATGGTCAGTTCCTTCGGCGTCATCGTTACTTCCGCCCCGCCGGCGACGGCTTCGGCGACTGCCACGTCCACATCGTCGCTGCGGAAGGCGTAGTGCATCACTTGGCCCACTTCGTCGTCCGGCAGGTCGGCGTTCTCGAAAACTTCCACGAAGTTTCCGTCGCCCATATCCAGCAGCGTCGCGCGTGTGCCGGCGCCGGAGGTCCACGCCAGGTGCTGCCGGCAGCCGAGCGCTTCGGTGTAGAACTTCACCGTCGCGTCGAAATCTCGCACGCTGAAAGCTATGTGATGGAATCCGCCGCCGCCGATCTTGTCGTTCGTTCCGGTCTTCATCGTTACTCCTGCGATTCTCTGATCGCTAATGGTTGCTTGCTGGCCTGGCCGATACGCGGCGCGGCCTTGGGTGTAATTCAATGGGCTGATTCTAACATGGCGGGCGCTACTGTGACAGCCACGGCGTGTCGGCGTGCCAGGCCAGGCAGCGCTGTTTGAGGGACGCCGCCAACTCGGCTTGCTCGCCCGAGCCGACGAGATTGTTGAATTGCAGCGGGTCGGCGCGGTTGTCGTAGAAGCAGTAGTCTTCGTCGTCGATGTCCCGCAGGCCTTCGCCGCTGATCGTCATGCCATACGTGTGCGTCGGTGTGCGGATGCCGAGATAGCCGCTGCAGGTCTCGAGGAAGGCGTCGGTCTCGTCCAGCTCGGTCCGCTCACCTGTGAGGATCGGCAGCAGGCTGTCGCCTTGCACGCTGGCGGGCGTCTCTGCCCCGCAGGCAGCCAGGACCGTCGGCATTATGTCCATCAGCTCCGCCACTTGGCTATCGTTCACGCCGGCCTGCCAAAGCTTGGGCGCCCAGAAAATCATGGGTATGCGGATCGATTCCTCGATCAGCAGGCCCTTGTTCCAGGTGTGATGGCTGCCGAGGTTGTCGCCGTGGTCGGATGTGAAGACGACGATGGTGTTGTCCGCCTGGCCATTCTTTTCCAGCTCGGCCATCAGCCTGCCCAGCATGTCGTCCACCCACGTGGTCGCGCCGTAGTACAGGGCGGTCAGGCTCCGCAGGTCGAAGCCGGCCGGCAGGACGCTCTTTTCCGGCAGGTGGTACCAGTAGTTCAGGTAGTCCCACATGTATATCAGGAACACATCCTCGTCGTGGTACATCTCGCCATCGACGAAAACGTTAGGCCGAAGGGGTACGTCGTCGGGGGAGTACATGTTGAGGTATTTCTCCGGCATGTCAGCCACGGGCATGTGCGGCGGGGAGATGCTGTAGAACAAAAAGAACGGGTCGTCGCCATCCTTCCGGTCGCCGAGGTAGCTGGCCACCTTGTCGGCCTCATAGTGAACGGACCAGTCATGCACGCACTCGCCGGGGGGGAGTTGGTCTATGAATATCTGGTCGGAGTGCCGGTGGTTGACGCGCGGGTATACTTTGTAATCGAAGCCGAGTAAGTCCGGGGCGGGGTGGACGTGCCATTTGCCGATCAGGGCGGTGTCGTAGCCGGCTGCCTTGAATTGCTCGGGCATGGTGGGGTCTTTGCAGTGCACGCGTTCCCATATGCACTCGGGCGCGCACAGCCCGCCGAATGGGGCGATGGGGTTGCCCAGGTCGCCCTGCCACGTCCGGCTGTACTGGCCTGACACCAACGTGCCGCGGGCGGGTGTGCAGACGGGGTTGTTGCTTACGGCATGTTCGAACCGCACGCCCTCGGCGGCAATGCGGTCGATGTTCGGCGTACGGCAGAACTCGTTGCCGTAACACCCAGCGGCGAAAGCCCGCATTTGATCGCACATAACTACGATGACGTTTGGTTTATCCGGCATAAGTTTCTCCGTTAATCGGGCCTTCCGATTTCATCGCACAACTCGAGGAATTTCTGCACGCGGCTTAGCGGCGTGCCGGTGGTTATTGGGCTGGCTGGCGATAGTATGAAGCCGCGTGCCTTTCGGCCTGCGTCGGCTTGGCGAGCTACCTCCGCAGCTAATTCCTCGTCGCTGGCCTTTTCCAGGCACCATACGGGATCGATGTTGGCAAACAGCGTCATGCGGCCGCCGATGGCGTCGGCGATTTCGTGAATGTCGTTGGTGTAGCCTTTCATCGCGCACTCCGCTTGCAGGGCGTCGGCGCCGGTGGCGGCGATAAGCTCGAGGCGATCCATAACCTCGCCGTACATCGCGACGATGACCTTCAGCCCCAGCCGATGGGCCTCGGCCACGTACGCCTGGCGGTATGGCAGGCAGAACCGCTCGTAGTGGGCGGGGGATATCAGCTCGCCCGTGCCGATGGCCTCCCAACTGTAAACGCCATCCACGCCGGTTTTGGCGATCCGCCGGAGCGTCTGGATGCCTTGTTCGAGCGACTTGGCGATCATGTAATCCACGAGGTCGGGCTGTTGGATGAGCATGGCCATCGTGTTTGCCTGGCCGAAATAAGCCGTGCACCAGCCCAGCGCGCCGGGGCCGCCGTCGCGGATGATAAAGTGATCGGCGCCGAACTCCGCCACGACTGCTTCGAGCTGGTCGAGCTGGCCGTCGCAGCTGATTTCCTCAGCCGAGCGGAGCTTGAACTGCTCGTCGATGTCGCGGCGGTCGAAGAGGCGCTGCGTTTCGCTCATCGACCCGTCGTGGACATAGCCGCTCCTGGTGGGTTCGTCCAGGGGGAACCACTGGTCGCTATGCGTGTCGTGGCGGAAAGGCCGGCCGTCCTTTTCGACAAACTCGGTCCGCTCGCGCACCGAGCGCGGCTGGCCGCCGGGCATTGGCTCGAGAACGTCGAATGGCGCCCGAGCGATGATCTCGCGATAGAGCGGCAGGTAGTCTTCCGGGTCGAGGTAGGGCAGCGTGTGGACTTGCCACGCCGGCAGATCAGTCAGCTCGGCGAAGCACTCCTGGACAAACAAATGATGATACAGCACCGCCGTCGGGAAGCGGTCGACGGGCTGGCCTTCCATCACTGCCTGCACACGCTGCTTGGGTGTCACTGAACGGCGCTCCTGTGAAAACGCCGGCCTGCGCTCGGGCCGACTGGCGGGATTATAGCGTGGCGAGCCCTAGTTTGTCTTTGTATCTTGTTTCTGCCTGTCGGCAGACAGGCCTTTGAATTGGACCGCCGAAAGGCAAGCCTCGTGCTTGAGGATACTATGAGCAAACCGAATCTGATTTTCATACTGGCCGACCAACTTCGCCTGTCTTCGTGCGGCTACGCGGGCGACGAGCGGGCGCGCACGCCGAACATCGACACGCTGGCTTCCGAGAGCATCGATTTCTGCAACGCAGTGTCGGGCCATCCCGTGTGTGCGCCGTATCGGGCGACCTTGTTCACGGGCAAGTACACCACGTCCACCGGCATGGTGATTAACGAGATACGCCTCAACCCGAACCAAGAGTGCATCGGCCATGCCCTCACCGACGGCGGGTACGACACGGCCTACATCGGCAAGTGGCACTTATGGGCGAACGAACTGGGCAACCATCACCTGCCGCGGAACTCGTTCGTCCCGCCGGGGCCTCATCGGCTGGGGTTCGATGGGTACTGGGCGGGGTTCAACTTCAACCACTCGTACTACCAGGGCTTTTACCACACGGACAGCCTGCGGCAAATCGAGGTGCACGGCTTCGAGCCGACGTGCCAGACGGACCTCGCCATCGAGCAGATGGAGCGGATGTCGGCGGCGGATAAGCCGTTCGCTATGTTCCTGAACTACGGCACGCCGCACGACCCGTGGCTGCGGAGTAACGTGCCCGAGGAGTTCTACAAGTCGTTCGAGGACGTGGACTTTTCAGACACTGCCCCGAACTACTCGCCCGAGGCCGACCCCTACGCCGACCTGTGGGGCAGCCTGGACCCGAACTTCCACGAGAATCTCGACGAGATCAAACGCTGCTACTACGCCCAGACGGCGGGGATGGACATGAACATCGGCAGGCTGCTCAAGGCGGTCGATAAGATGGGCCTGCGGGAGGACACGATCATCGTGTTCACCAGCGACCACGGCGAATGCTTCGGCGCGCACGGCCGGCAGGCGAAGAACTGCTTCTACGAAGAGGCAGCCCGCGTGCCGTTCCTCGTGCGATGGGGCGATAAGACCCACGCCGGTACGTCCAGCGACGCTTGCCTCAACACCGTGGACATAATGCCGACGCTGCTGGGCCTGATGGACTTGCCGATCCCCGGCGCGGTGGAAGGGACGGACCTAAGCCACCTCGCCCTCGGCCAGGCCGGCGACGAGCCCGGGGCCGCCTTCATGCAATGCACGGGCCCGACGGCTGACTGGCAGGACGGCCATGAGTGGCGGGCGGTGCGGACCAAGCAGTACACCTTCGCCATCTACCGCCGCGACTGCAGCGAACTGCTGTTCGACAACATCGCCGACCCCTACCAGATGAACAATCTGATAGACGACCCCGCCCACGCCCAGGTGAAGGCTGACCTGCGAGACATGCTGACCGCTCGCATGGCGGCAGTGAACGACACGTTCGAGCCCACGAGCTGGTACCGCGATAACTGGACGGAAGATCGGCTGATAATGCGCTCGGCCACGGCGGATTGGGGCGTTAATGAAGCTTAATGTCTAAGGTCTAATGACTAATGTCTAATTGCGGGCGAGCGGGTATCATGGCTGCTTAAGGGACTGAAAGGAGCGTCGTTGATGAAGCACAATGATCTACGCGACATTGTCGGGTCGGACTACAAAGGCGACGCCAAGGCTGCCTGGGCGGCCAAGCCGATACTGCAGGTCACGCCCGAGTGGGGCAACAAGCTGACGGCAGGGGCGAAACTGGCGCTGCTTGGTGTCGTCTTGGGAATGGCACATTCAGCCGCTTTCAACCTTCTGCCTGCTACCAGGTGGGCGTTGCTCCTTGGCGTGATCCCCGCCATGGCCGTTATCTATGCCATTAGCGGATGGCTGATCTCGACGCCTGACCCGCGTGACGCATCGTGGCTGGCCAAGCCAAGATGGGCCATCCGGGTGGCGATTGTTATCAACCTTGCCAGTACGGGGTTGAGGCTGATCTTCATGGGGTTGTTGAAGTGGGATGTCGTGGCTGAGTCGCACATCGTCCTAGCCCACGGCATTGTCGGGGTGCTTGGTACGGCTGGCATGGCTGGCTCGTTCTGGTACGACCGCGAACTGACGGGCGCACTCAAGGACCGATTGCTCCGAAAGATATCCTCTATCTTCATGTGGCTGGCTCTTCTGTTCGTGCCCGTGTTGGTGGCATTGTTGTTCAGTTCGGACCCCAGAACCAAGGCTGTGCCGGGGTTGCTCAGGCCGTCCAATGTGCGCCAACCTAAGTGGGTGATGGCCCTCGTGATAATGGCTGTACTGGGAGCAATCGGCATGTTGCTCACCGTACGGTTCTTACGGCTGGTGACGCGGGCGCGCGATGCGGCGATCGCGGAGGCCCAGTCTCCGCAGCCGGCACCGCCGCCGTTGCCCGACTTGCCGGAGAATGATACTGATGAATGACCTCGCCGGATCGCGGAAGTTGCCGTTGGCGCTGCTAGCGGCGTGTTGTTTGTTGCCGGCGTTTCAGACGTTCGTGGCGGTGACGTTGGAGTTCTTTCCGGCGGTGACGTATCCGGTGATGAAGGGGTTGATGATCGTCGGGCCCGTGCTGGTTTGGCGATGGGCTCGGCTGGGGCGGGCTGGGACGCTTGGGCGGATCGGTATGCGGAAGGCTTGGCCGGTTGCGGGCGTGGCGGTTGGGGTTGTCATGGCGGGGCTGATTTTCGCGTTCTATTACGGCGTTCTTCGCAGCCGGGTTGGCGGGTACGGGCCTATGCTGGCTGACAAGTTGGACTCGCTCGGCATTCGGGAGCATTACTGGACGATGGTCGTCGTGATATCGTTCGCCAACTCCGCCCTGGAGGAGTATTATTGGCGGGGTTTCATTCTCGGCGAGTTGCTGGATCGGCTGGACAGCCGGGCGATGGCGTGCGTGGTAGCCGGCGGATTGTTCGGGCTTCATCACATCTTCGCGGTCCTCTTCCTCGGCAATGTTTGGCTGATCGCGGCTGGCGTGTTGATGACGGTCGTCGCCGGCGTGGTCTGGAACTGGATGCGCGCCCACGGGGCGTCGCTGCTGGACTGCTACGTCAGCCACATCATGGCCGATCTGGCAGCGTTGTGGGTAGGCTGGGACATGATGTCCGGCGTGTGACGCCAGGCCGAGCTGCAAGGTAGTTGGCTCGCCGGCGGGGGAGGCAATATAATGGCTCCATGGAATCCGGCATAATTTTCGACATCAAAGAGTTCGCCGTGCACGATGGGCCTGGCATTCGCACGACGGTTTTTCTCAAGGGCTGTCCGCTGCGGTGCATGTGGTGCCAGAACCCAGAGGGCATATCGCCCGACCCGCAGGTCATGACCAGCGTCGTCGGCGAGCGGACGGTCGGCGAGCGTTACACGTCGTCGCAGCTTGCCGACCTGCTCAACAGCCAGGCTGACATCTTGCGCAGCAATGAAGGCGGCGTGACGTTCTCAGGCGGCGAGCCGCTCATGCAGGCTGCGTTCGTCGCCGAGGTCATCGACAAGCTGGACAACCTGCACACGCTGCTGGATACGTCGGGCTACGCGACCGAGCAGGACTTCCGCTTGCTCGCCGGCAAGGTGGACCTGATCCACTTCGATCTGAAGATCATCGACCCCGACGCCCATCGCCACTACACCGGCGTGGCGAACGAGCCGATCCTGCGTAATCTCAAAACGCTGGCGGATATCGGCACGCCGTTTTACATTCGCGTGCCGCTCGTGCCGGGCGTTACGGACACCGACGAGAATCTCACCGCCATCGCCCGTGCGGCAGCGGGCCTGGCCGGGCTGATCCGCGTGGACCTGCTGCCGTACAACAAGGCCGCCGGCGGCAAGTACGAGCCGGCCGGCATGAAGTTCACTGTGGATTACGACGAGAGCCAGCCTGTGAATGCGAACACCGCCCCGTTCGAGAAGCTCGCCGTGCCGGTGCGGGTGGCGTGAGGAGGGGGGGGGAAGGTCTGAGGTCTGAGGTGTGAGGTCTGGTAGCTTTGCCGTCGTGGGAGATGTTATGCAGGATCATCGAAAACTCAAGGCGTTTCAGTTGGCGGATGCGTTCGTGTTGGCGGTCTATCGGGCTACTCGGTCGTTTCCGTCTGAGGAGCGATTCGGGCTCACCTCACAATTACGCAGAGCGGCGGTCTCCGTGCCGGCCAACATTGTCGAAGGCTGCGGCAGAGATGGCCTGAAGGATTACCTGCGGTTCCTTGGAATAGCCTTCGCATCCCTTGGAATAGCCTTCGCATCCCTTCGCGAGAGCGGCTACTACGTCGGCCTGGCCGGGCGCCTGGGTTACCTTAGTGAGAGCGACGAACAATTGCTGCAAGCCCAATATGACGAATGCGCGAGAGTCTTGGCCGGCCTGGTAGCAGGCCTACGCAAACGCCTCTAGCCCACAGGCCACGCGCGCCGTATTTTTCACACCTCAGACCTCAAACCTCAAACCTCAAACCTTTCCCAATCCTTCTCAAATCCCCACCAGCCGGCTATAATGCAGCAATACTAGAATCCCCCCCCCTCCGTGGAGTGTTTTGAGAAATGAACGAACGACTTGAAGCCATGAAAATCCGCGTCCGCGACCGCGAGCATGCCTCGCAGCGGCGGGACCTGCCGTTTGAAGTGGACAACGCCCGCTACGAAGCCGATGGGCTCAGCTATCACCGCCGCAGCAGCGACGTGTACCGAATGATGTGCGAAGCCGAGTCGCCGCTGATCCTCGCCGACGAGCGGATAGTCTTCACGCGTACGGTCACCGGCGTAGCCGGCGCCGACGAGCCGGCCGACATCAAGGCCCGCCGCGCCGCCGGGGAAGGCTCGGTCGGCGTGGGCAACATCTCGCCCGACTGGGGTGGGTCGGTCGCCCAAGGCTTGCTCGCCCGCCGAGCCATCGCCGAGGCATCCCTCGCCAAGGCCGCCGACGGTACGGATTCCGCCGAAGCCATGATCGCGTCCATCGAATGCATCGACGCCGTGCTGGACCTCGCCGCCCGCTACGCAGCCCAGGCCCGCAGCCAGGGCAACGACGAAGTGGCTGACATTATGGAACACGTCCCCGCCAACGCGCCGCGCACGTTCCACGAGGCGCTGCAGAGCTTCAAGTTCCTCCACTCCGCGACCTGGTTCACGCCGACCTACCACGTCACGCTAGGCCGATTCGACCAGTACATGCTGCCCTATTATTTGGCCGACCTCGCCGCCGGCCAGATCACCGAAGATCAGGCCCACGACTTGCTGTGCGAACTGTTCATCAGTTTCAACAAGGACAACGACCTGTACCCCGGCGTTCAGCAGGGCGACAACGGCCAGTCCCTCATGCTCGGCGGCTGCAAGCCCGACGGCACCGACGGCGTGAACGAGCTGACCTGGCTCATCCTGCGCGTCAGCGACGACGTGAACATGATCGACCCGAAGATCAACCTCCGCGTCGACAAGAACACGGACCTGGAGCTGCTCATTCAGGCTGCCAGGCTTACAAAGCGTGGGCTCGGCTTCCCGCAGTTCGCCAACGACGACATGGAAATCCAGGGCCTGGTCAACCACGGCTACGATATCGAAGACGCGCGCGATTACACCGTGGCGGCGTGTTGGGAGTTCATCATTCCCGGCGTGGGCATGGACATCCCGAACATCAACGCCGTCAGCTTCCTGGCCGCCGCTCAGAGCGCCGTGCAGTCAGGATTGGCTGAGGGGGACGACTTCGACGGCATCATGGCCCGCACGCGGCAGAATATTTTCGACCAGGTCAATCGCTATGCCGCCAGCTGGGCGACGCAGAAAATCCTCACGCCCTCGCCGTGGTACACCGTGATCATGACCAACAGCCTCGAGCAGGGCAAAGACTTCAACTTCGGCGGCGCGAAGTATTACAACGCCGGCATGCACGGGTCGGGCTCGTCCAACGGGGCGGACACGCTGGCGGCGGTCAAGAAGTTCGTCTTCGATGACAAAACCGTCGACCGCGCCGAGCTGCTCAACGCCGTGATAACGAACTTCGAGAACGACGAGCCGCTGCGGCAGAAGCTCATCAACGAAGGGCCCAAGGTTGGCAACAACGATGATTACGTCGACGACATCCTCGTGAAGATATTCGACGACTTCGCCGACGCCTGCCAAGCGGTCGGCCCGATCAACCGCTCGACCACCATCCGCCCGGGCACGGGCTCGGCCATGTACTACGTGTCGCTGGTCCGCTGCGAGCAGGACGAAATGATGGAGCCCGTAGTCGCAGCCTCCGCCGACGGACGACACAAGGGCGACTTCATCGGCAGCTCGCTCGCCCCATCGCCCGGCGTGAAAATCCGCGGCCCGGTGAGCGTGCTGCAATCGTTCAGTAAGATAGACTACAGCCGAGTGTGCAACGGCGGGCCTATCACTATGGAGCTGTCCGACACGGTCTTCCGCGACGAGGACGCCTTGCGGAAAGTAGCCATGCTCATCCGCACGTTCGTCGAGGTCGGCTGTCAGCAACTGCAGCTGAACACGCTGAACGTAGAAACCCTCAAAGACGCCCAAGCCCACCCCGAGCAGCACAAGAACCTAATCGTCCGCGTATGGGGCTGGTCCGGCTACTTCTGCGAACTGGACGCACCATACCAGGAACACATAATCGGCCGACATATGCTGTCGATGTAGCGGCTGGCTGATCCGTTGATTCACCAAGTGCGGCGGCGATGGTAGTATGGGGATCAGCATTCGCGCGAAAACATCTCGATGGCTGCGCCAGAGGCCTTGGCTCATCGTATCGGTCGTTGTAGAATATCCCTCAGTAGAATTGCGCGGAGATGTAAACCGCGCTCGTATTTCGTCGGAGAGCTAGATGGCGCCAGAACTCGAATCGACCCCAATCTTCAAGTGGCTCAAGAGGCAAGACGTCAGTCTTGCCGAACGCGTTGGCGCAGTCAGAGACGAACTGATGAAGTGGCTGCCGCAGATCGTGCTGTTCTTCTCCCACTATTCCAGCCATGGCGTTGATCACAGCGACAGAATCGTCGCGCAGCTTTCCAAGTTGCTGTTCATCAGTAGGGGCAAGCTGGCCGTGCCTTTCTCCCCCGGCGAGATCTATTGCCTGCTGTGCGCTGCGTATCTGCATGACATAGGCATGGTGGCGTCTCCTGGCGAGATGGCGGACATTCTAGACTCAGCGGCGTGGAAGGAGTTCGTGGCCGATGGCAACAGCGGGCATGAGGCTTTTCAGCAGTACGAGGGCCTGCGGGCCGCTGCTGGCCCGGCCACTAAGGAGCAGGCGCATTTCTTCGCGGACATAGCCCTACGCCAGCTACTCGCCGAGTATGTACGGACCCACCACCACGAACGTGGCAAGTCGACGCTGGAGATGCACCCCTTTCTTCGGCAGCTTGTGGACCATGGCGATTCCGTTGCCTTCGAGACGATCTCGGCCCTCGGTGTCGGGCATGGACTGGCAAGCGCCGAGCTAACGGACGCGAGCCGATTCCCGGAAGAGCGGGACGTCCTTGGCGACAAGGTGAATGTACGCTTCCTCGCCCGCCTCCTACGGATAGGTGACCTACTTGATATGGACTCCCGCCGAGCTGACCCCATGACAGCCAAGGCGGTTGCTCCTCTCCCGCCCGGCGCTATCCCACATTGGAAACAGTACTCGACCAAAAAACACGAGAACATTTCGTCAAAGGAGATCGCATACACTTTTGAATGCGACGAGCAAGAGACGCACCGCGTTCTTCGTGACTGGTTTGGATGGCTCGAATCCGAGGTACACGAAGCCGGGCTTGAGCAGCTGCACGCGACACGACACAGCGGGTGGAAAGTTCCGCGTTGCATTGTCAGTAGCCAAGCCACGCCGAACGATGGCAACAAGACAGCCAGACCCACAATCATTATCCGACCGGCGAGCGGCGCTAACTACACTTTTCACGACTGGAAATTCGAACTCGATCATGAGCAGATTCTAGAACGGCTGATCTACGACGTTAATGCTGGTCCGTTGATTTTTGTTCGCGAGCTGGTCCAGAACGCTCTCGATGCCACGCGATGCCAGATGTACTCGGACTTCGCGAAAGAGCATCCCGACCAGCCGCTGCCCGAACGTCCGACTCAATTCCCTGCCGAGTTCCGCGAGCGATATCCGGTGATCCTCACGCTGGCTGAGGAGGATGTGAAGGCGTCGCCTGATGCCAAGCCCGAGAAACGCATGGTCTTCACCATCGAGGACTGTGGAACGGGTATGAACGAAGACATTATTAAGCACTATTTCTTACAGGTCGGGCGATCTTACTACCGGAGCAATGACTTCCGAGAGCATTACAAGTTCGCTCCCACCAGCCGCTTCGGTGTGGGCTTCCTAAGTGTGTTCGCTGTGTCCAAGGCCATCACAGTCAACACTGCCAGGCGCGACGATGCCAGTGGGACAATCAGGGGTCTGCGACTGAGTTTTCGCGAACCGCGCAGCTATCTGCTCACGGAGCCCTGGCCCCCCTTCGAGGGCCGTCCCGAAACGTCCCGAAGAACTGGTACACGTATCCGCGTTGTCCTTGAAGCTTGGGAGCAGGAGGCCTCCCTGGTGAACCATGCACGCGAACTGTGTGTTGCCGTGGAGGTCCCGGTTGTGGTGCGGGAGGCGGAACAGGAGACGGTGATCCATGGAGATCGCCTCATTGACAGGACCGTCCTGGCGATCAGCAAGATGGACCCAGATGGGCGGTTCATTCTCCGGACCTTCGATTTCAACACTCATGGTGTAGAGGGTCAGGTCGCGGTCATTGCATATGAAGATGACGAAGGAGAGGGCTGGTGTGATTGTTGGCCAGATGACGAGGGTCTCGACGGGAAGCGCATGGACCGCTTGCCGAAGTTCCCCAGGGGCTTCCGTGCGCTCCACGGCATTCGATTCGGAGGGAGATACAGGGCGACCCGTGAGGAGCAGTGGATATTTCGGTCCGACGTGCGCTCAGCAGCCGGCGGAATAACGATGGCGCGTGCAGGCTTGATCCGTCGCGGCGTGCCGTTCGGTCGGCACGGTGCCGAGCTCAATGGGGATAGGATCGCAAGCAGCGCCGCTACGCTCGCCGTGCAGGAGGCAGCGATGTGCGCCGTTCGCCAACACCTCGCCGAGACATCGCGCGCCGATGGCAAGCGTGGCATCACGTACAAAGGGCAAGTCCTCTCCGATGCACCTGTGGCCGATGACTGTCGGGATCAGTACGCCGAAACGGTCGTTACTTGGCGGGATGGTCGTCGCGAAGATATTTCCGTCGAAGCCTTGCTTGCCCTTGAGGAGTTCGTGTTCCCAGCATGGGAGTATTCCTACAGCCACACCACGAACAGGGGCGAGCGCCTTCCAATGAAGCAGCACCCGAAGGACAGGCGTCTCGGTCTTCCCATCGTGAGTTACGCGGAGGTGCCAGGTTTTGCAAGGGACCGCTTCCTGGCCCGTGCCCGTGCCATGGAGCTATCTGGTGTGGAAAGTCATGAAGACCTTTGGCTTCTCACTTTTTCAGGTACTCCAACGACCGGGCATTTTGAGCGCGCTCACGATGGCGTTGCTTCTTGGGTGGGCCCCCTGTCGTTGAGTCCAAAGCCCGGCGTCAGACTGGATGTGTTTGGTTACGATTCCAACACTCTCTGTATCTATGACCGTGACTCTCCAGCAATGCAATGGTTCTCTGCTCTCCGCATCGCGGCGGCAGCAGGCACGATCCCGCCCGCCGTCGTTGAGGCCAGTTGGTTGTCTGCTCTACATAGCAGCTACCGCATGACCGAGGTCATCCGCAGATGGGCGGAGGATCCGGAGGTGCCGAATGCGCTGAGGCCGCCGGAGGATTTGAGGAACACCCCCATTCCCCTCCGCGTCCTGGATCTCTACTGCCGACCGACTATCATTGATAATTGACCAAAGCGCCCCTCAGTTGCGCTATCCTCCGCGCCCGGCTATTAACTGCCGCCCCTTCGGGCCGTGATTTGCGCGGGGGTGGGGGTAGTATGGGGCTCGGATCATATGACAGAAAGGGAAGGGCGGCGATGGGATGATATTGTTGAGTTTTGATACGTTGGCGGCGGGCTTGCTGGCTACTGAGCGTGAGCAGGATTCTTGGGGCATGGTGATCGTGGGGGTGATAATGCTTGGGCTGATCATCTGCGCGTTGCCATTGCTGAAATGGATAGTGTCTCGGATGGGCGTTATGTGCTCGTTCTGTGGCCATCCGCGGACCAAACCGATTCGCGAGCTATCTGAATCCGACAGGGCCGAAGTGCTGTCCTACTTCCGCGAGTACGAGAACAGGACGCCCGAGTTGGCCGGTATGTTTGTTTGTCCGCAGTGCGGAGTTGTCTGCGATGATTTTTCTGGCGAGAAGCACTCTCGCGAGCTGGACGGTGGGTGTCCGCCGAGCGGCGAGTTTCTGCCGGTGGGCGTATCTGGCTGCCGAGCTTTCTGCAAGAATTGCGGCGATCAGATGCTCGGCATAGCGAAAGTGGGGCTGGACCTGGAGTGTCGTCACTGCAAGACTGTCCACACCTGGCAGAAATGGCAGGACGGCAAGTACACCTATCTCACGCCGCCGGAAGGCATGACCGTGCACGAACAGGTCTGGACTAGAGGCTTCGGCCATGACTAGGGCGCGCATCATATGACCGAAAGGCAAAGGGCGGTGACGGGATGGTATTGTTGAGCGTGAGTTTTGATATGTTGGCGGCGGGCTTGCTGGCTGGGCAGGATCCGACGGGGGCGCTGATCGCCGGGATTACTATCATCGTTGGCCTTGGCGTTGTCACCTATGTGCTGAAGCATTTCGTCTTCATGCAGAGGAGCGTGATGTGTGTCTTTTGCGGTCATCACCGAACCGAATCGCTGGCCGACCTGTCGCGCCGGCAAGTCGTGTTCATCATGTCCTACTACCGTCAGTACGAAAAGCGACAGCTCAACCGGGGCCGCGTTCAGGTCTGCCAATTGTGCGGCGTAGTCTACGATGACTTTTTCGCCGGGAAGGACGCCGGCCAGTCGGCCACGGCCCCGTCCGTCATCGGCGCGGAACTTCCTGACGGCTTGCGTGGGTATTGGGCACACTGCAAGCTGTGCGGCGAGCTGATGTATGGGATAGCGAAAGTGGGATTGGACGTTGAGTGTCAAAGCTGCAGGGCCCTGCACAAGTGGCAACTCTGGCGAGAATGGCGATTTGCCATGCTCATGCCGCCGAAAGGCTCAACTATTTGCGACAGCCCCAAAGTTACCGGCAGCGAGTAACCGGGCGATCGGGTCTAGCAGCACTTGGCTTGGTGGGCTCCCTGGCGGGTGACGCAAATCTTGTGGTACTCGATCAAGGCGCAGACCTGCTGGTCGGTTAGCTTGGCGATGGCCTTGTCGGCGTCGGCGGGCGGCATGAGCCTCAGGTCGCGCGCGGGGCAATCGTCGGCTGCATGATGCAGCGGACAGCCCATCACCAGTATTCTCAGCCAGAGTCTTCGATCTTCGATCTGCATTTATAATCCTTGAGGCTTTCATTGTAGAGATGTCCCGCGCGCTCGGCAATCGGGCGATCACCTGAACGGGCGGGGAGTTGCTGGCCCGGCTGGGGCAGGGCTGCTAAACCGGAGCGAGCGATTCGGCCGACTATTTAGGGGACGTGCAACGATGCCCCCCCCCCCGACGCAGCCGACCAGCTAGAAAGCCAGCAATGAATACATACGAACAACTGACCGCCGACGGCGTGTACCCGATAACGTTCTTCAACTATTGCCCCCTCGGCTCGCCCGGCGGCAGGCCCGAATCTGTAAAAGACTGGGTGGACGCGGGCATGACGCTCGGGCGGACGCCGGGCTTTCAGGCAGGCAAGGATGACCCAGCCGACATGCTGAAAATACTCGACGCGTGCGGCGAGGCGGGCATCAAGGCGATCGTCGTGGACGGGCGAGGCAGCTACGGCAAGCACGCGCAGCTCGGCGATAAGGGCATGCGAGAAAGCTTCGCCGAGGCGTTGAAAGACTTCGGCGACCACCCGGCTGTGTTCGGCTTCGACGTCGGCGACGAGCCGAACAAGCACGGCATCCTCTCCAGCCAGCGCGCGACGGCTATTCAGCGAGAAATGGCGCCCGACCTCACGCCGTTTTGCAACCTGGGGCCGTATGACACCGGCACGGCTGAGTGGATGGAACGGCGGAGCTTCCGCGGCATTCTGGACGATTACTGCCGGCTGGGCAACTCGCCGTTCTTGTGCTTCGACGTTTACTGGCAGCTGATCCGCACGGAAGGGGCGCTGGACAAGTATTTCGCGTGCCTCAAGATGTACGCCGATGCCGCCAGCCGCGGCAACATTCCGTGGTGGGTGACACTGCTGGCCGTGGGCCATTACACGTACGAATGCCCGAACGAAAACGATTTCCGCTGGCAGGTGAACACAGCCGCCGCCCACGGCGCGAAGGGCTTGGCGTGGTTCTTCCTGTACATGCGCGAGCCGCACGGCAACTACCGCGTATCGCCCATCGACGAGCACTGGGAGCGGACCGAGACGTTCGAATGGATGAGCCGTGTGCTGCGGACGTTCCAGAAGATCCACGGGCCGACGCTCGCCCGGCTGACGCACCACGACGTGTGGCACGTCGGCAAGGTATACGGCGGGTATTCCTCGCGGATAGACAGCGAGCACGTGCAGGGCGTGCGTGCACCATACGACGTGATAATCTCCGAGTTCTTCGACGCCGACGGCGTGCCGTACGTGGCGATCGTGAACAACACCTTCACCGAGTCGGGCCAGGCCGTCATCACATGGCACGGCCATCCGAAGGTGCACCACCTCTGCTGGGACAGCAAGGAAGTGCCGCACCGCAACTACTTCGACGATGACAACCCGGAAAACCCCGCCACCATGACAGGCCCATGGCTAGCCCCGGGCCAAATGGAACTGTTCCGCCTGGATTACAGCGAAGACGAACTGCCGGTCGGCTATCAGCTATCCGAGGCGGCGGCGAAGGGGAGCTAGGGGATTGCGGATTGCTGAATGCGGATTGCGGAGTAAAGACGCGGATATTCCGCAATCCGAATTCCGCATTCCACAATTTGCTATTACTCGTCCAGCAGCTCTATCGCGGCTGGTCTGTCTTGCAGGGCTTTGAACATGGCAAGGTCGAACTTTAGTGTGCGGTCCTGGTAGACCACGCCGTTTTGTTCCGTGCCGGTGTCCGTTAGTTGCGTGTAGCAGTAGCCGAAGACGTTCGGGTTATCGAGCATGAAGTCGAGGTAGAACTTCGTGTTTTCCAGGAAGGTCTCCACGTCGTCAGGTCGGCCGCCGTAGCCCCAGGACTTTTCGTTGTCGCGGTCGCGGGGTGCCCACCATAGGCCGCCCAGCTCGCTGCAGAAGTAGGGCTGGCCGCCGTAGGGCAGGTTGACGACTTTGTTGATCCAGGAGGGGATGTTGTGGTGCGGCTCGCCGTCGGCCAGCTTGGCGTGATGGCCCGTCCACTCGTCGCGGTCGTCGCGGTAGTCGTAATCGTGACTGTCCCACACGTCGGTTTCCGGCACGCGGTGGGCATGGCCCGACGCGTCGAGGACGAGGCGTGTGGTGTCGATGGCCTTGGCAGCCTGGAACATCGCGCGGGTTATCATGTCGATGGCCTGCACGTTGTCGTCGATGGGCTTGACCGTTTCGTTCATGCCGCACCAGCCGATGATTGACGGGTGGTTGTAGTCGCGCTGGAGCTCTTCCTGCCATTGCGTGACCATCTCCAGGCCTGGGTTCTCCACGTCATAGCCCCAGTCACCGAACTCGCCCCACACCATAAAGCCGAGCTTGTCAGCCCAGTAGAGCGTGCGCTCTTCGAAGACTTTCTCGTGCAGCCGCGAGCCGTTAAAGCCAGCTGCGAGGGCGATCTCGATGTCCTTCTTGAGCATCTCGTCGGACGGGCCTGTGAGGGAGCTTTCGAGGTACTGGCCCTGGTCGAGAACGAGGCGTTGGAAGACGGTCTTGCCGTTGATCTTGACAGCCATGCCGTCGATGCTGATGCACCGCAGGCCGGCGTAGGCGGCAGCCGAGTCAACCACGTTGCCATCGGCGTCCAGCAACTCCAGCGTGATGTCATACAAGTTGCCCTCGCCGGGGCCCCAGAGGTGGACGTTGTCTTCGGGGATCACGAGGTCCAGCATGGGCGCGAAGTCGAGGTCCGCCCGAACTTCCGCCGACGCGATTTCCTCGCCGTCCCACAGCAGCTTGGCCCGCAGGCGAGCGCCCTTGCAGTTTCGGCTGATGGGCTGAGCTATGCGGAATGTGTGGTTCGCCACGTCGGGCGTAATGCGGGGGCGTTTGAGGTGCATGGCCGCGACCGGCTCCAGCCAGACCGTCTGCCAGATGCCCGTGATGCGCGTACAGCCCCCCTGGCCAACGCCGGCCATGCTCTGCTTGCCGTAGGCGCCGAGCTTGCGCGTGTCGTGGCGGGCGCGGAGGACGATTGTCATCGTCTCACCTGGGCTGACGACCTTGCTGAGGTCGATGGTAAATGGCGACCACCCGCCGCGGTGTTTGTATACTTCCTTGCCGTTGACCCAGACGCAGGCGTCCGTGCTGACGCCCTGGAAGTGCAGCAGCACGCCTCTGCCCGCCCAGGCTGCGGGGATGTCCACCTCGCGCCGATACCAGACGGCGATCATGAAGTCTGTGTTGCCCACGCCGCTCATTTTCGTGGAGGGCGAGAAGGGCACGGTGACTTCGTCTGTCAGCTGGCGCTCGCACAGTCCGCGCGCCAGGCCTGTGTCGCCTTGGTCGACCTCGAACTGCCACTGGCCGTTGAGGTTCAGCCAATCGTCACGGACAAACTGCGGACGCGGGTACTCGGGGCGTGGAACGTTCATGATGGTCCTTCTTATCGTGTGGTCGTGTAGGTTATGTCCCTTTGGACTATGCTCTATTGTGGATTTGCGATTGTCGATTGTCGATTGTGGATGGTCTCGCGCGGAAAATCATTCCGCAATCTGAACTCCGCATTCTGCAATCGTCCCACCCGCCGCTGTGGGTGGGCTTTGGGACTAATGCGCTACGCGCCATTGTTCCTTCTTGTACTTCTTTGTTTCTCAATTCGAAACATTCGTGTAATTAGTGGACTAGTTTTCGATCGCCGCTTTTCTGCTTTGTATGGCGTGGAGGCGTGCCATGTCGAACTTCTCGGTGCGGTCGAAGAAAACCACGCCGTTTTGTTCTTGGAACACGTCGGTCAGTTGCGTGTAGCAGTAGCCGAACATGTTGGGGTTGTCCAGCAAGGCGTCACACAAGCCTTTGAAGCGCGTGAAGAACTCTTCGACATCCTTAGGCCTCTCGCCGTAACCCCAGCTCACCTCGTCAGCCGCGGCCTTTGGGTTCCACCATATGCCTCCGAACTCGCTGACGAAATACGGCTGGCCCGCGTACGGCACGCAACTCGGCCGTTTGGGGTCGCTGTTGACGAAGGCGTCGCCCTCGCCGAGCTTGGCGTGGTGGCCGATGAGCACCTGCCCGTCGGGGTCGTAGTCGTGGCAGTCGTAGATGTCCGTCTCGTAAACGCGGTGGGCGTAACCGGACGTATCCAGCACGGGGCGCGTTGTGTCCATGGCCTTTGTGGCCAGGAACATGCCCTTGGTGACATCGTCGAGCGTTTGTACGGTGTCGTCGATGAAGTGGTGCGTTTCGTTAAGCGGGCACCAGCCGATGATGCTGGGGTGGTTGTAATCTCGCTGGATCACCTCGAGCCATTGCGTGGTCATGCTTGCCGGCGGGTCGCCGAGGTTGATGCCCCAATCGCCGAACTCACCCCACACCAAATACCCAGCCTTGTCGGCGTGGTAGAGGAAGCGTTCCTCGAACACCTTCTGGTGAAGTCGCGCGGAGTTGAACCCAGCGGCCATGGAAATATCAACATCCGCCTTGAGCGCTTCATCGGTCGGCGCGGTCATTATGCCATCCGCGTAATAGCCCTGATCCAGCACCTGTCGCTGGAAGACGGACTTGCCGTTAATCGTCACGGCCATGCCATCGATAGCGACGCTTCGCAGGCCGGCGTAGCAGGTCGCCTCGTCCAGCACGTTCTTGGCGGCGTCGATGAGCTTGAGCTTGATGTCGTACAAGTTGCCCTCGCCCGGGCCCCACAGGTGCAGCTCGTCGTCGGGCACGACCAGGTCCAGCGACGGGGCGAAGTCCAGGCTGGCGGCGACCATGGCGGCGGCGATCTCCTTGCCGTCCCACAGCAGCGTTGCCTCCAGCCGCACGCCACGACGATTGTTGCTGATGGGCACGTCGATCTTGAATCGCTTATTGGCCAGGTCCGGCGTAATGCGGGGGCGCTTCATGTGCAGATCATCGACAGGCTCCATCCACACCGTCTGCCAGATGCCCGTCGTCCGCGTGTACATGCAACCCACGTTGCCGTGCAGCACGCACTGCTTGCCGCCAGGCTGATTGTTACGCGTGTTGTCGCGAGCACGCAGAACGAGCGTGAACGTCTCGCCGGCGGCCACTTTGCCGCCGAGGTCCACAGTGAACCCAGCCCAGCCGCCGCGGTGACGGTAAACTTCCTCGCCGTTCACCCACACCGTCGCGTCGTAGTCGACAGCCTGGAAGTGCAGCAGCGTGCGCTTGCCCTTCCACTCAGCGGGCACTTCGATTTCCCTGCGGTACCAAACCGCATTCAGAAAGTCCGTCTCGCCCACGCCGGATAGTTCGCTCTCCGGGCAGAATGGCACGGTGATCTCGCCGGCCAGCTCAGCCGTCACCAAGCCGCGTTCCTTGCCGGTGTCGGACAGGTCGATCTCGAACTGCCATTGGCCGTTGAGGCAGAGCCAATCATCGCGGACGAATTGTGGGCGTGGGTATTCGCTACGGGGCATGCTCATAATATTTCCTTTCGCCGCCGGCCGCGCGGGCCGGGGCCGTTCGATATAAGTACGTCGCAGGATTATGGCGGCCGGGGGGCAATGCTGCAAATCGAAAACTGTCGGCCGGCCTGGCCCGTCCCGATAGGGACGACTGATCTTAGCCCAGGACGAAGTCCTGGGGCCGATGACGCGGGCCAGATATCAGAAAGTCCCGTCAGGGACGACTGATGGAGTGTGGATGGCCCGGCCTGTACGTTTCCTTTCAGCCGTCCCTGACGGGACTCATCATTCGGCCAGGCCTTGCTAAGCCCCAGGAGTAAACTCCTGGGCTAAGTTCAATGGTCCCTTCGGGACCGAACATAAATCTATGTGGGCGGGCCGTCGGTTGTGGTGGCCCGTCCGTTTGTTTGCGCTGCGGTGGCGGGCCGCACTTGCCGCGGGGGCGGGCGCGGGCCTATTATAACAGTGATTGGTGGGTGCCGTGGTTTGCCGCGTAGCGGCAACCACGTCGGACGGTCGTGAGTCGCGCCCATCGGCGTGGTTGCGGCCGGGCCGCAAACCACGGCACCCACGCGTTTGTTTGTGGTCGGTCGGCTGACAGATAATCGGGTGAAATTATGAGAGCTAAAGAGCTTGCTAATTTGCGCGTGCCGCGGGGGCTTACTAAGGTTGCTATGCAGGCTACCGAGCAGGCTACCGCTGGCGGCATGGACCACAAGACGCTGCGGCAGGTTGTGGCGTCGGTGGTGGCTAACCCGGAAGGCTACGCGGACGACGAGACGTTCGGCGAGCTGGCGGCGGCGATGGTGCAGATGTCCGATGATGGGCAGGCTGTCGGCGAGTATGTCGGCCGAGATAGCCCAGCTCCGTGGAAGCAGTGGGGGACTGGGCTGGAGCAGTCGGCCATTCAGCAAATGAAGAACGCCTGCGACCTGCCGATCACCGTTTGCGGCGCGCTCATGCCGGACGCCCACCAAGGTTACGGCCTGCCGATCGGCGGGGTGATGGCGACTGACAACGCCGTCGTGCCGTACGCAGTGGGGGTGGATATCGCGTGCCGCATGAAGATGACCGTGCTGGACATTCCACCGGCTGCGCTGACGGGCCAGCAGCAGCGGCTGCGCAATGCCATCGAGGCCGAGACGCGGTTCGGCGTTGGCGTCAGTTTCGCCGCTCGCCGCCAGCATGACGTGATGGACCGCGACTGGTCGTTCAGTAAGGTAGTGGCCGGGCTGAAGGACAAGGCCCACAGCCAACTCGGCACGAGCGGCGCGGGCAACCACTTTGTGGAGTTCGGCACGCTGACCCTGGAGGCGGATGAGCTTGGCTTGAAGGCGGGCGTGTACCTTGCGCTGCTGAGCCATAGCGGCAGCCGGGGCACGGGCGCGACCATAGCCGACCACTACAGCCACCTGGCGATGAAGCGCCACGCCGAGCTGCCACGAGAGCTGATGCACCTGGCCTGGCTGGGCTTGGATAGCGAACTTGGCCAGGAGTACTGGCAGGCGATGGAGCTGATGGGCGTTTATGCGTCGGCGAACCACGAACTGATCCACCGCAGCATCGTTGGCAATCTCGGCGCGGCGGTGCTGCTGGATATCGAGAACCATCACAACTTCGCCTGGCTTGAGACGCACGGCGGGCGGGAAGTGGTAGTCCATCGCAAGGGGGCAACGCCGGCGGGGGTGGGTGCGATCGGCATAATCCCGGGCACGATGGCGACGCCCGGGTACGTAGTGCGTGGCCTGGGTAACGACGCGTCGCTGCACTCAGCCGCCCACGGCGCGGGCAGGCGGATGAGCAGGACGGCGGCGAAGAAGAGCCTGAACTGGAGCGATGCGAAAAAGTTTATCGCCGATCGGGGGGTGACGGTGATCTCGGCGGGTCTGGATGAGGTGCCGATGGTGTACAAGGATATCGAGTCGGTGATGGGCGCGCAGCGCGATTTGGTGGCGACGTTGGCGCGGTTCGATCCGAAGTTGGTGAAGATGGCGGAGCCCGGCCGGCCTGCGCGCAAACGACGTCGCTAAATGTTGTTTTACCGGTCTGTGGCGGGCGGCTGTGGCAAGGGCCGGGCAGCTACGGCAAGAAACTACCGGCGCCGACGAGCCAGGGACACCAAACCGCCGATGCCCAGCAGCACGCACGTCGCCGGTTCGGGGGTCGGCGTGGGGACTTCGGAGTCACCGTAGTAGGTACCCCAGTACGTCAGGTCGCCCAAGCCGACCAGGCCGTCGCCGTCCAGGTCGCCTCCGTCCCAGCCTACTGAGCTGTAACCCCAGTTGTCGCCTATGGTTTCCAGGGAGGGCGCCACTGCGACTCTCAGGACGGCGTCGAACCACCGGCCTGAAGGGTCTGCCGCGTCCGTCACGCGGATAGTGACCTCGGCCTGACCAGCCATGTCCGCCGTGATGTCCAGTGTAAGTGAAGTGCCAAGCAGTGTTTCGGTGACCAGAGTGGGGTTGGTATTACCGATGACAGCATAGGTCTGGCCCGTCACTTGGGAGATCGAGTCGATGATCACCATGTGCTCTGCCAATATGGCGGGATCCGAGAACTGGAAGGTGTCGCTCAGCGGGACGGTGCCGAAGAGTGTATCCGGGCCCGTGATGTTCCACCTAGGCAGGCCAGCGATGCCGCCCCCGCCGACCACGTCCATCCCATCGTAGAGGACCTCGCCGAAAACCGTGTAGGCGCCAGTCGTGATGCCGGTGTTCGGGTCGACGGCGTAGTTGTCCAGGCCCGGGTTGTCGGTAGTGTTGAAGTACCATTGGGTTGTGCCGGTGTTGAGCCCGGCGCTCGTCTTGGCAAGGGCGATCGTGCCTTGCGTATTGGATATGCCCGGCTCATTGCGGATCGGGTCGTCGCTGGAGACGTACCCAAGATTCCCGAACGAAAAATCCCCGGCCAAAACTTCCGCCTTGGTGATGAACGGAAGATCTTCGTCGACCAAATTGAACCCACCGGCCTGGACGATGCCGATGCCCGACACGACGGACCGATGGAAGAAGGTGCCGTCATAGTCGCCGCGGTCGGCGTAGTTGCGGAAATTACTGGCCGTCACAGGAGTTCGGCCTTCATACATAATCACGTCGAACGCGCCGTAGGCGCCCACATCGAATCGGTATACAGGCAGGTAGTCCGTTAGGTCCAGCGATACTTGCTCGGGGTTCACCTGACTCCTGATGAGTCCGGCGTAGTTGGCCAACGGCTCACCGGCGAGGGCCCTGTCGGTGACAGTAACTGCCAGCAAGGCCACGAGTAGTACGGAAATGACATTAGACTTCATAGTAAAAGCCCTTCGGCGCCGCGGGCGCGTCCAGCAAATTAAATGACAATCGCAAATGGTTAGGGAACCACAGATCCACCCAATCCATCAGAGCCCGGCCACCGAGCGATAGCGCCCGGCTGCCAGCCAGCCGTCCCTGGCCTCCTGTCGATCCGAAGTACAGCAAACTTCCAGTAGGCAAGTGTACCCTAAAACTCGCGTTGTGTCAATGGCCAGATTCGGGTTAACGCGGCAAATAATCCTTTCCACCGGCCGTTGCTACCCAGCCGACAAGTCGCTAACTTATGGCTATGCGATATCGCCAGCCCGCCATTTGCCTTCGCGTGAACGATTACAGCGAAACGTCGCAGGTCGTTGCCTTCCTCACCCCCGACGAGGGGGTCGTGAGGCTGCTGGCAAAAGGGACGAAGCGAGCCAAGAGTAAGTCCGGTGGTGCAATAGACTTACTGTCAGAGGGCGACCTGGTGTTCACCAAGGCGCGCTCGGGGGGGCTGGCCACGCTGATCGAGTTCACCGAGACGGTGAGCCACACGCCTCTTCGCCGCGAGTCGCCGAGGCTCAACTCGGCCTTGTACCTCATCGAACTGGCCGGCGAAATGCTCGCCCCCGACGATCCCCACCCGGAGGTATTCGACCTGCTGCACAACGCCCTGGCCCGCTTGACTGATGACGACGCACCCATACCTGCCGTGGTCGCATATTTTCAGTGGCGGCTGTTGCGCAACGTTGGCCTGCTTGGCCAGTTGGACCATTGCGTGGGTTGCGGCGAGCCCGTCTTGCCATCGATGGGCGAGCGGGGCGGGTGGTTTTCTTCCACGCGGGGCGGCGTCCTGTGTGAGTCATGCGGATCGTCCGGCGGCGAGCGCGTTCGCGTGACGGGCCAAACCACCTCAGCCCTGGCAGCCCTGGCAGCGGCTGAGACCGGCAAGAAGGTGGCTTTGCCTGACGATCAGGCTGAGCGGGTCAAGGGCTTGCTCAGCTATCACATCACCTATCAACTCGGCAAGCCCCTAAAGTTCGCCAAGCATGTGATCACCCCCAAAAGGCCGTAACCGGGCAACGGACAACTGTCTCGTGGCCCAATCTTCTGCCTTGCAGAGGGCGGGGCGATGCGTATAATAGATCGGTTGGAGATCGGCCCCAGGTGGGGTCCGCCTAAAACATTATGACTAAAAGAGCTATGACATTAAGGCTGCCGGTGGCCTTGGCGGCGATCGCCATGTGCGCTGTCGGATGCGGCGACAAAATCGGTGGCGAGGCAACAGGCGTCGCTTTGGAGTGGCGTGATGGCCAGTGGATCCAACGGACCGTCAACGCCGATGGCACAGCCGACGCTTCGCTTGCCGGCATTCGTCAACAGTATGAAGCCGGCAAATACGGCAGCGTAGTACGGGCGGGCAAGAAGCACCTTAAGAAGTTCCCCGGCGACCCGACCTGCCAGGAGGCATGCTACCTGGCAGGTGCGAGCGAGCTGGCCCGTGAGCGTTATTATCAGGCATACGAGCTTTTCGAGGACCAGTTGGACCGCTACCCGGGCGGGGCCTTTTTCGAGCGTGGCCTTGCCGGCCAACTCCAATGTGCCGAGGCATTCCTTGCAGGTCATCGCCGAGTGCTGATGGGGATTTTCCGCGTCAAGGCGGACGAGGAGGCCGTGCTAATCCTCGAGGGCATCGCCGCCCACGCGCCCGGCACGCGAATGGCTGAGCAGGTGCTGTTGCGCGTGGCGGACTTTCAGTTCTCCAAAGCCGAGTATGAGTCGGCGGCTGACTCGTATGGCCGGTTCATGGAAATGTTCCCCAAGAGCGTTCACTCAGCCCACGCACTGCAATGGGCGGCTGAATCGTGTTATAATATGTACCTGGGCAGCCAGTACGACGAGACGCCTTTGCTTGAGGCCAAGCACCACTATGAGAGTTTGGCTGAGCAATTTCCGGATAAGGCAGCGGAGTTAAATGTCGATCTATTACTTGAAGACATTCGGTCGGACAGGGCGGCCAAGATTTATGATTCGGCGGCTTTTTACGAGCGGACCAGCCGCCCCAAGGCGGCCATCTACTATTACGAGCAAGTGATAGAGGCTTACCCGGGCACGCCGTCGGCCGAGCAGGGAAGGCAGGACCTGGCCAGGCTCAACGGCGGGGCGGCAGCGTCTGTGGCTGAGGCCAGGCCCGCCAGGCCGGACAGGCGTGCCAGACCGGCCGATCCGGCCGATCTGGCTAACAGACCGGCCGGGCCGCCTAGGCCCAGGCCGGCCATGGGCCCAGTGGGAGCACAAGACAACTGACCTGGCCTGTAATAGGCCCAGACGATAAGGCAAGGGACACCATGCCAAGAACATACAGAATCGTGACACTCCTGGTGCTAATGTCGGCCTGCTGGCTGAGCGGGTGCGACAATGACCCAAATACAGCCTGGACCACGCGAGATCAATTCGTTCAGGGCGTCGACACCGTCTACGTGCCCATGTGGAATCGCAACAGGGACATATTCCGCAGAGAGTTGGAGTTCCGCATCACCGAGGCGGTGGCCAAAGAGATACAGGCGTCCACGCCTTACCGAATCTCATCGGAATCTCGCGCCGACACCATGCTCACCGGCGAGATTGTCGAGATCCCTGAGCAAGTGATGAACTTCAACCCCGATAGCGGCAACCCGCGCGAGAAAGAAATCATCATGACTATCGCCTTCCGGTGGGTCGATCTCCGCACCGGCAAGGAATTGGCCAAAGAGGACGCCATCGAGGTGACGGCCACCTACATTCCCGATTTTGGGGAAGATTACTTTCAGGGCAGCGAGGCTGCCTTCAACGCAGCGGCCCGCCGTGTCGTACAAAGCATGCACGCTGAGTGGTAGCTTCCTGCCTCAGCCTTTCCATCAGCAGGCCTCCGCGCAGCTTCGCCGCCCGCCACGATAGACAACAAGCCATGACAGACCCCCAAAACGACAACCGCCAGCCCCCGCCGCCAGGTCCTCCGCAAGGCCCGCCGCCCAGTCGATTCGGGCGGTCCTTGATGGGGTGGGTGCTGATCTTCGGCATCATAATGCTGGCCGTCACCATGTTCGGCCAGCGGGAAAAACGCCGACCTATCAGCACCAGCGAGTTTTGGACCTACGTGGAGAACGGGCAGGTCACCGGCAAGATCATCATCTACGAGGATCGCATCGAGGGCGAGAATCCCGAGAGCCTGTCGGGCCTGGACGCCGAAGAGCCGCTCAAGTTTAGAGTGACATACCGCTACTCGACGGATGAGGGCTTCGACGAGCGGCTTCGCGCGGCCCTGGTGACGCACAATAATCCCGCTGAGCACGAATACAGGCCTCCCAGTTGGTGGGAAGGCTTGCTGCCCCAACTGCTGCTGATGGTGGTGGTGTTCGGTGCGATATGGTTTCTGCTGTTCCGTCGGATGGGCCAGGCCGGCGGCGGAGGAATGATGGGCTCGTTCGTGCGGTCGAAGCATCGCGTTACCAGCAAGGAACAATCTCGCGTGACGTTCCATGATGTTGCGGGCATCGACGAGGCGAAGGAAGAAGTCAAAGAGATCATCGAATTTCTCAAAGACCCCAAGCGTTTCCAGCGGCTTGGCGGGCGGATTCCCCGGGGCATTCTTCTGGTCGGCGAGCCGGGTTGCGGCAAGACACTGCTTGCCAAGGCCATCGCCGGCGAGGCGGACGTGCCTGTCTTTGCGATATCAGGCAGCGACTTCGTGGAGTTGTTCGTCGGTGTGGGCGCGTCCCGCGTGCGGGATCTGTTCAAGCAGGCCAGAGAGAGCGCACCGTGCATCATCTTCCTCGATGAGATCGACGCGATAGGCCGCAGGCGGAGCGAGGCGGCTCACGGAGGCGGCGGGCAGGACGAACGCGAACAAACTCTCAACGCTATTCTCGTAGAGATGGACGGCCTGGGCACTAACGACCAGGTTATTATCGTCGCCGCGACGAATCGCATGGACGTGCTGGACCCCGCCCTGACCAGGCCCGGGCGGTTCGACCGCCAGGTCGACGTGCCACTGCCCGACCTGAAGGGCCGATTCGAAATCCTCACGATCTATGCCGACAAGGTAAAAATCAGCGACCACGCGGACCTGCACCGCCTGGCCCGCGGCACGCCAATGTTCAGTGGAGCCGACCTGGAGGCCCTGGTAAACGAAGCCGCCATCGCCGCCACCATGGAAGGTAAGGACGCCGTCGAGCAAGATGACCTGGAAGAGGCCCGCGACAAGGTCCGCTGGGGCAGGGCGCGAAAAAGCCGAGTCATCGACGAGAAGGAAAAGACCATCACCGCCTATCACGAAGCCGGCCACGCGCTCGTGCAGGTGATGGCGCCCGAGGCCGATCCGCTGCACAAAGTGTCGATCATTCCTCGCGGGCAGATGGGCGGGGCGACGTTCTCCCTGCCGGAGCAGGACCGCTACCTCTACACGCAAAATTACTGCCAGGCGCTGCTGTGCATCTCCTTTGGCGGGCGCATGGCGGAGGAAGTGTTCTGCGGAGACATCTCCAGCGGGGCGGCCAGTGATATCGCACACGCCACCGAAATCGCCAAGCGGATGGTCATAGACTGGGGCATGAGTGAGAAGCTGGGGATGATCAACTATGGAGGCAACAGCGCCAAGCGGGCGATGTTCGGCGACCTGGCGGCCAAGGACTACTCCGAGCACACCGCTGAGCTGATCGATGAGGAGGTCAAGCGGCTGATAGACGCCGCCTATGCCGCAACCCGGCAGATCATTCTGTCCAACAAAGATGCCGTCGAACGAATCGCCCAGGCCCTGCTGAAATACGAGACGCTCCAAGCCAACGAGGTCAGGCGGCTCATAGATAACCTGCCGCTGGAAAAGACCAGCGTCAACGATTTGCTCCAGGCCGAGCAAGCGAAAGGCGAATCTCCCGCCTCCGCCCAGCCCGACAGCCAGAACCAGTCCGACACGCAAATCGATCCGCCTGCCATGCCCGAGATGGGCTGAGTGGCAGCGTTATAATTCAGGCGGAGTTATTACATGGCCCGCCGCGGGGGTGGCAGGGCCGTTCCGGCCGTGCTTTCTTCTGCTTCTTTGTCCTTTTCTTCCAGGGGCAGGATGCCCCTGGGACGCATGGGCAAGACCTGCCTGCCTGCCGGCAGGTGCC
>SDBV01000255.1_pt1 | contig 73736 bp, 58 predicted proteins | sample 2277081 | NCBI WGS metagenome assembly SDBV01 (sample SAMN10402039, study PRJNA504765) | marine sediment metagenome | isolation source: marine sediment core GS10_PC15, 223 cmbsf | place: Arctic Ocean: Southern Knipovich Ridge | collected 2010
ATCCACAGCCGCCCGATATCGCGCCCCGCGAGCCCCAGCTCCCCCCAGCCGTCCATGGCAGTCCACAGCCGCCCATGGCAGTCCACAGCCGCCCGCGCCAGACACTTTTCCACGCCATAACCAACGTCAATTCTGCGCGCAAACCACGTCCGACCCCAATTTCGCGCACAAACCCCGTCCACCCCCAGCCGGGCCGCGACCGACATCCATCACCCCACCACGCCACCAAATTCCCACCCCGCAGCCGCCATGCCAAACCCAATCCGAAATCCATATTCCAAATCCCAAAGACTCTCAACCAACCCACCAACACCGACCACACAAACAACCCGACCGATCGGCGAGGGGGAGGTGGCTAGCGTCGTGACGGCCCCGCCGACATCATGCCACAGTAGGGCGGGCTGTGCCCGCCATTGTTGCCCGCCCCAGACACGTCGGCGGGCACAGCCCGCCCTACAAACTACGGGCTTGCGTGGGCATGCCGTCAATCGCAAGGACACCCTCATGCCCGCGTAGGCGCGGGCATGGCACCCGGCGCGACAGAAGAACAGCGTGCGTAGAACAGCACTACGCACCCTACCAACTTGGGTCAGTCATCGTCAGGAGTCGGTGCCTCTGCCGGCAAGGCGGGAGAGGGTAGTTCGGCTGGCTTCTCGGCATTGGCGGCGTCTTCCGCCGGCAAGGATTGCGGAGTGTTCTGCTCGGTTTCGGCCTCGGCGTCAATCGAAGCGGGGGCGGGCGGCCCGGCCGGGCCCCTCGGGCGGCTCTTGCGTCGATTCGGTAATCGTCTCGGTCGGTGGTTCGGCCGACACGGGGGGCGATGCTTCCGCCGGCGGGCGGAGTTCGGGCGGCGCGTTGGGGAGTTCGCCGTCGGGGAAGCGGACGGTGAACGTATTCGAATCAATTCGCACGACTTCGAACGGAGGCGATACAGGGCCGGCGGAGCCGGGCTCTTTGAAGATGGTCCGGTCGAGCACTTGAAGCACGATCAACAGGAGTACGAACGCTGCAACGGTCTGAACTGGCGTTAAGCGCATTTGCGGTCGCTTCGGCGTTTTGCGAAGTATTCGCGCGAGCCAGCCGCGCAGGCGGCGCAGTCGCCGGGGCGTCCGTTGAAACAACCACGCAAGCCAGTTCTGCCGCCGCATTTCGTCTGGGAACCGTACGGGAGGGCCGTCGGACTGAAAGAGGATGGCGAGTCGGCAAATCAGAGCGCCCAACAAGACGTAGCCCAACAGCACTTGCACCGTAAGGGCAATGTGGCCAGCCGTGCTGGCGGGGTCGGCGGTGATATCGCCGAAGCCGAGGGTTGTCATCGTCACAATCGAGAAGTAGATCGAGCGGATCAATGCACGCCCGGCCGAAACAAGAGTGATATCGGCCGGGAACAGGTTAGTGACCAATCCAGCGCCGAAGAGACCGAAGAGCCAGTACAGGGCGGCAAAGCCGCCGGAAGCGCCGATGAACGTGCGAACGATTCGCGCCGTGGAACGGCCGTAGTCGGATATCCACCAGAACGCCCGCGCCCACGCTTTGGCCGCGCGGCGCACTCGATAGGTCCCGTCGGCGTGCGCCTCCCATCGTTTGCGGCGGATGGTATACTCGAGCGTTTGCCTCAGGCCGGGGCCGAGGCGGCATTCGCCCAGACCTACGCCAGTGAAGTCGGTATCACGATCAATGAAGGGGGTATCGACCAGTGTGGCGCCGTCGACGATAGCATGCGTGAAATCCGCCCCTTCGAGGTGGGCCTTGCTGAGGCGCGCCCCTTCGAGGTGGGTTTCGCTGAGGTGCGCCCCTTCGAGGTGGGCTCCGTTGAGGCATGCCCCTTGAAGGTGAACTCCCCAGAGGCGTGCCCCTTCGAGGTGGGCTTCGGTGAGGCCCGCCCTTTCGAGATGAGCTTCCCTGAGGTCTGCCCGTTCGAGGTGGGCTTCGTAGAGGCCCGCCCCTTCGAGGCGGGCATGCTTGAGGTCCGCCCCTTCGAGGCGGGCGATGCGGAGGCTCGCCCCTTCGAGGTTGGCGAAGGTGAGGTCCGCCCCTTCGAGGCAGGCCCACCAGAGGCCCGCGCTTTCGAGGTGGGCGTTGCGTAGGTCCGCCGCTTCGAGGTGAGCTCCCCAGAGGAACGCCCCTTCGAGGTGGACTCCGTAGAGGCGCGCCCCTTCGAGGTGGGCTCCCGCGAGCAACGTCCCTCCGAGGTGGGCACTTTCAAGGTCTGTGTGCTGGAGCCACACCGTAGCCGCGGGGTTGTCCTTTCCCCATTGAGTCCATTCGGTGATGTCCTTTGCCTTTGAACATCGTTTGAGGATGGCTAGCTGGTCTTCGTCGCAGCGGGGAGAGGGCACGGCAAATCGGCCACATTTGGGGCACGCCACAAGCTCACCTGAGGCGACTCCGCCGAGTGGGATCCGCCCACGGCAATGCGGCTCCTCGCACAGGACAATCGGCTTCGGTCTGTCGCTCAGGGGTCTTGGCTCAGCCATCGGATGTCGCCTCCATAGTTGGTAGGGTGCGTAGTGCTGTTCTGCGCACGCTGTTCTTTCTGTTGGTTCACCGCTCGCCGCTTTCTCGCCATCGCGTGGCGACATTTCACCACACTTCACTATCACAATCGCCCACGCCGGGCAAGTCCGTGGGGCCCGTCCAATCCGTCGGCAGCAGGCCTTGGCGGATGTATCGATGAATGCTGCTCCATGGCCAATCGGTCGGCCTGGCCACCAGGCGATGCTTGACCGGGTTCATGTGTATGTAATCCACGTGCTGGCGGAACTCGCGCTGATTGCGAATGGTGTGCTCGTGAAACCGCTTCTGCCACACGCCCCGGATGCCGCGTTTGCGACGGCTGTCGGACGTTTCGCCTTCCGAGCCGCCAGCTGACAGGTAGTCCTGCGTGAAACGCCGTTTGATCAGGCGAATTCGCGTGGAATAATCCTGTTGCTCGTCGGGGATTCCGCACAACATGTGAACGTGCTGCGGCAGCAGGACCATGGCGTGGATGTCCATGGGCCGCAGGGCCAAGGTGCGGCGGATGGCGGCTGCGAACATCCGTCGCGCGGCGGGGGAAACGAATATGGCGCGGCGATCATACGTGACGATGGTCAGCATGTACCTGCCCCAACGCCGATGTGAACGGCGATAGTTACCCATACAGATACGGTACCGGCAAGAAGGGGGCGTGTCAAAGTCGATCAATTTGCTCAGCGTGCGTAGAACAGCACTACGCACCCTACCAGAGCGCATGAGTTCGTCAGTCGTCCGTACGGACGCGGGCTGGGCACCGTGCCTCTTTGTTCCGCGTGCAAGCTAGCCGAAGGTCGGCCGTGGGGGATTGCAGGCCCTACAAACTGTCCTCTTCATCATCATCATCATCGTCAGCATCGTCATCATCGTCGTCGTCATCGTCTGCATCGTCATCTTCTTCATCTTCTTCATCATCGTCATCATCAGCATCGTCTTCGTCGCTATCAGCGTCTTGGGGAATGGCGAGCAGGGACAGATCGTCGATCATGACCGATGATCTCTCATCGGAGGGCCACCATTCCAGGGAGGTGATGGGCGTATCCACGCGGAACTCCGGTATGACAACAAACTCGCGATACTTCTGGACTACCGGCGAGACGGCGGTGTGGAGCACATTGCCGTCGGCATCCTTGGCGATCATCGTCACTGTCCGGCCAGCCGCAGTCGATACCCGCGCCGACGCGCCGGAAATGGGGACCTCAAGATCAGCGATAATATTGAACCCCGGCGGATACGTGCTGCGACCGATCTTCAAATAGAAGTTTCCATCATCCTCCTGCACGCTCGGCTCGTCACTGGCGAGCATTTCCAGGGTCTCGGGGGCCGGGTAAACGTCATCGTCGAATGTCACCAGCCAGGGCCTGTCAGTCGTCTCCAGGAATCGACGCGCAATCTCATTACGCGCCGCCGTGGTCGTTACAATATAATGCTCGCCGGTTTGATCTGGAATCTCCTTGGCTGGATCGAAGAAATGCACCTGGCTTGGCTTGAAGACGATGCTGAACCACTCCTTCAAAACGCGATTGACCCCTCGCCCGGCCAGGACGAAGACCTCTATGTCGGGGATGTTCTTCCTGGCTGCCTTTTGCCGACCGGTCAACATGGTACTCACCTGACTCCTTGGTGCGCGTGTGTCTTTCCTCGGCCGATATCCTTGGCCCAACTACCACAACCCATTGGTTGGCCTCGACATCCGTTCCCACAATTCTACGGCATGCTTGCCCGCAGGCAAGCAAAAACGCTGGGCTGGCAAAGGCGGGGGGCAACAAGACAAGCGGGCGGGCCGTGATGGCCCGCCCGCTTGCTAATTATCAACTTCGCAGGCCATCCGGCCTCTATGGCCTCTATAGCCCGTGATCCGGCGAGGCCTGCTCTGGCTCGGATCAGGCCTGGCCCTGGCTGCGGTCGAAATTGGTGTAGGTGGCAAGTATCGTCAGGTCGGTGTTGTTAATTTCCATGTCGAGGTTGCGGTTGAAGTTGCCTTGGGACCAGGTCCGCCAGGTCTGAGGGTCATTCGGGTCGCCGCCGCCGTAGTTGGCGGCAAGTATCGTCAGGTCGGTCGTGTTGACCAGGCCGTCGAGGTTGGCGTCACCGTACTGCGTGCCCAGGTACCACCCGCCGACGTATACCTCGACCAACTTGCGAACCAGGTAGTCCAGATCTTTGACGTCAATCACGCCATCCTCGGCAGTGCCAGCCTCGTTGCTCAGATCGAAGAGCGCGAGGTCAGCCGGCCCATCCAGGCCATTACGAATGGCATCGGCCAGAAGGTCGATGTCGAGATCATCCACGCGGCCGTCGTCGTTGAAGTCGCCATTGGGGTAGTATGCGTAAAACTCATAAGCACCCATATCAATAGCGTACTGGCCCCTAGTGCCCACACCGGGGATGTCCACAAATCTGTCTGACTCGTCCGTCAGTTCCGGCCCGTCCAAATCCACGGCGTCGGGACCGAGGAGAACGTCATCTGCGTCCTTGGCTTGGTAACGATCCCCGGCATCGATGGCTGGACTGGTCTCCTGCAATCGCAGATCCTCGTAGTTGTCATTCGCACCTTCATCTGTGGGCAAAGCGGTGCTCAGATCGTCGCCCCAACCGTCGCCGCCGTCGTCGGGGGTCTCTACAAATTTCGGATCATAGGAGGTGCCGATGAGGTTGTCGCCACCAGCGTCGATGTTATTGTCCATCACGCCGATCAGATTGTTGTAAGCTTTGTCGACGTCTTCACCAGTGCCCCCTCCCCCATGGATGTCGTTTTGGAGATAGGTCCCGGGGTTAGCCTCATCCTGGACCTCGTTGCCCCAGAGGATGTTATTGTAGAGTTCTACGGTGGGATTATAGTTGGGATAGCCAACCCAAAGCCCGCCGCCCTCCGTCCCGTCGGTCCGGTTATGGGCGAGGGTACTGTTTCTCATGATGAGCGTGCCCGTGGGGATCCCTATGGCGCTGCCATTGACTTCGCCCTGATTGCCGGTGATGACTGAATTGAGGATCTGCAACTTGCCATCCCAATTATTGTCAGACATCCCCCCGCCGAATGGCTGCTCCAACGGAATCAGCACATACTGCCCATCCTGCCCGAGATCCTCTTCAGTGGCCTGCAGAGATCCCACGGGCGGGATGAAGACCCCCCCGCCATCTTCAAGGCGATTTCCGGTCATATAGGAGTACTCAAGGACCATCTCGCCCTCGACGATATAGAATGCCGAGAAGTTGTAGGCGTTATTCTTCGTTATCTCCGACCAACTGACGGTCAACTTGCCGCTGCCTTCGATCTCAGTCCAAATTGCGCCGGCAATCCAGGCCTGGTTGTGTTGGAACGTGGAGTTGGTAATCGTCGTCGGTCCTTGGGTATAGAGGCCGCCACCGAAAACACCCAGGCATCCGTCAATGTCGACGCCGACAATGTCGGGATCCCCGGCGTCGCCAATAGTGAGGATCGATGCGAGGGTAGTGTATATTCCCCCGCCCCAAGTAGCGCCGGTCTGCTTGATAGTCACGTCCGTAAGCTTCGCCTCGCCGCCGTTGGTAAGGTAAATCCCACCGCCATAAAGAGCGTTCGGATTACCTATCGTCGCGCCGCCATCTATCGTGACCTGGCTGATCGTTGCCACCTGGAAAGGTATGAGATCGACGTAGATCCCGCCGCCCTCCGCTGTGTTGTTACCGAGAATGCCGGCGTGGGAATCCAAGATAGTTACGTTCTCGATGTTGGCAAGGTCGCTGATTATCGCTATTGACCCGCCCTGAGTAGCGCGGCCGTTCTTGAGCGTCAGATCTCGTATCGTCACGTTCTCGCCTACAACGGCGAAGATGCGGCTAGTGTCACTGGCATCTATCGTCATGACGTCGCCAGCTGTGGTCGGCCCTTCTATCCATATGTTGTCAGAGACCACCAACTCAGGAAAAGGCAAGTCGGTATCAAGCGTTATCGTGGGGTTCGCGCCAGCGAAGAGACTGTCGGCGAACGTGATAACGGCCCCGGCGGCCCCGCGTTCCTCCCTCGCCTTATCAATGGCTTCTCGAAGCGTAAGGAACCCATCGTCTGGGTCCCAAACGTCACCCGCGCTGGTCACTTCTATGGGGTCGCCCATCGGCCTCCCTGGAAGGCCCAAATGGCCGCCGAGGTACTGCACCTCATAGGCACCCACATCGACCGTCGTGGTCGAGAAGATGCGATCATTATGGTCCATGTCTGTGGCGAGGGCGACGCCGTTCTCGTCCACAGCCAGGGCATCAGCCCCTTCTTCCCTGGCCGGGCTGGCGACACTTAACCTCAGATCTCCATAGTCATCATTGCTCGACTCGTCAGTCCCCGACGTGGAGAGGTCGTCTCCCCAACCGTCCTGGTAGGAAAAGGGCATCACCTCGAACATCGGACTTGTACCGAAGATGTTCGCTTCATCACCATCGTCGGTAATGGTCGTGCTGAGAACGTCTATGAGGTTGTAGTCAGCCACATCGAGCAGGCCGTTCGTGCCGTCTTCGCCGTCAATGTCGTTGAGGACGAAACTGTTGTAGCCGTCGCTGACCTTGTTCCTGGCGACGATGGAGTTGTTGATCTCGACGGTGGGGTTGGCTGTGCTCGTGCCGATCCACACGCCCGCGCCCGTCGTGCCTTCCACATAAGTCTCGGTAATAGTCGAGTTGACGACGTTGACCGTGCCCTGCATGACCGACAGGAAAGCGCCGTCGGTTTCCACCTGGTTGCCGACTCCGACGGAGTTGATCAGGTCGAAGGTGGCCGACGAGTTCCAGTCAACGACAATGATGCCGCCCATCTCACTGAACCCCGCAATGACCGGTGCAGGGGGCACCCGCCCACCAACATCCGTGCTGTCCGTCACATATTCCTCAAGTCGATTGCCGGCGAAGTAGTTGTACCTGGAGACCACGGGGCCGTTGTTGACGGCGAGGGCTGCACCGGCGTAGGCATTGTTGCCCGTGAAGTTCACGTCCTCGAGCATCGTCTCGCCGACGGCCGCCACCCCACCGCCGAACCAAGCGTGGTTGTTGCTGATGGTCGTCACGGCGGGATCGTCCTGCGGACGATGGCCGTAGACGTTCAGCGTGCTGTTATAGCCCGCCTGGATTCCGCCGCCAAAGGCGGCATAACTGTTTGTGATGGTGGAACTGTAGATGTCCAGCGTCGCGCCGCCGGCGATGGCGATTCCACCGCCCTCATTGTAGGCCGACCCGCTGATGGTGGAGCCCTCAACCGTCGCCGTGGCATTCTGGCCCACGTAGATTCCCCCGCCGCCGGCCCCCATGCCGCTGCCCGTCGATGCGGCGCCCGATATGGTGGTATCGGTGACGGTGGCGCCGGTGCCGCCAATGAACAGGCCGCCGCCGCTGACGGACGCCACCGAATCGGTGATGGTAAGATCCTCAATCGCTACGTCGTCGGCGCCGGAGACAATATTGATAGCGCCGCCAACGTCGGCATCGCCATTAACGAGCGTCATGTCGCTGATCGTCACATCGTCAGCCGTGATGCTGAAGATGCGGTCCTCGCTGTTGGCATCGATGGTCAGCAGGCTCTCGCCGGGGCCGGTGATGGTCAGGGCGTCCGTAACTTCCATGTCCGCGGCGCCCGAGCCGAACGTGATCGTGCGGGCCTGGTTGAAGTAGGTCCCGTCGAAGTCGATTGTGTCCGCACCGGCGTTGGCATTAGCCAGGCCGATCGCGTCCCGCAGAGACCCGGCTCCGCTATCAAGCGCATTGGTGACCGTATAAGCGCTAAGCAGCAGACGCGGCTCCATGGTCTCCAAGCCGACAAAAGGGGCCGCCTCGGCGGGGGCGCCCATCGGCGAATGATAGGCAAACTGCTCGGCATTGATATGCCTATTCTTGCGAAGAACGTTAACGAACATATCCCGAAGATAGCTGACGGCGTGTGATGCTAAAGACATAACAACTCTCCTTATCAGGTATCGCTGAAGAACGGTTACCGCAGCCCTAATTCACAGCCCCATCACTAAACTCCTCTCGCAACGGAAAGGCATTCACGTAGATGCGACGCGCTAATCCTATGGCTGACGCCATCATTGACGCAACAACAAAATCTCCTTTTCCACCATCTTTTTCCTATACTGCATTCTTCCTTGCTTCCGCACTATCAACTAAGGCGTTTTGCCTATGCCGCTTTCCCTGTCAAGGATTAACTTAATATATATAATATACAGGGAATATATAGGGGACAGTCACCTACTTATTGTCTTTACTTTGATATAATAGGGGACAGTCACCTAGTTATTGTCTTTCTTTGGTCGGCCTACTGGTAGTGGTCTTAGGCGTTTGCCGATCATGGCTTCGAGTTTGCTCACGAATGAATCGCCGCCGAGCGGTCGGCCTGTTTGTGTGCGAATGCGGATCAACTCGGCCATCCACTCGTCGCCGTCGGTCAGTGCGTCGCGCCATCGCTCTGGCGGCTCGTGCCAGTTCGTCAGGTCCGGGATGCCCGCTGCGGTGTGGCCCTGGCTGATGGGCAGGCCCGCGTGGGCGGCCGCGCTGGACCAGCGGTATCGCCACGGGCGGCGGCAGAGGCGGCCGCGGACGGGATTGCGTTCCACGTAGATCATGGCCCGGAGGAAGTGCTTGGCGTCCAGCGGGCAGGAGAAGAAGCGGCCCTGCCACAGGTGTCCGCTGCGGGTGTGCATGCGGTTGACGTATTGGGTGTAGCGGAAGTTGGTCCGGCCGACTGCTTTGGCCAGCGACTGCGGCGCGGCGGGCGTGGCGACGAGGTGCACGTGGTTGGGCATGAGGCAGTAGCCGTCGATACGGACACTATACGCCTCGGCGTGCTCGGCGAGCAGATCGAGGTAGACGCGGTAATCGTCGTCGTCGAAGAAGACGGCTTGGCGATTGTTGCCGCGCTGTGTGACGTGATGCGCGACATCCGGAATGACAACGCGTGCAAAACGAGGCATGCCGGCATGTTAGCCGACGGCGACACAGGTGTCAACATAAATAAATAGGCGACTGTCCCCTATTTAAACCCAAAAAAGGCCTTGTAAGATACGTGTTGATTGGGTCTTATAAGTCGTGTGACGTTTTCCTGAACCGAGGCCAGAGGGCCGAACCCTCTCGGGCGTATTTGTCTAGCCGGTGGCCTGGCAAGTCTATCCGGGGCGGCGAATTATCGCAGAATTGAATGCAGGCAGGCCATGTCATCTAACCCGCGGAACACGGAGGCAATCGAGCGTCAGCAACGCTTCTTCGCCGGCGACGAGCCCGGCGATCGGCTGGTGTTCATTACCTGCACGGACTCCCTGCCCGACGCGCCCGGCGTGGAGCAACTGCCCTCGCAAGTCAACCAGTACTACTGCGACAACGATAGTGCGCTGCCTGATCATGCGGCGCTTGAGGCTATGGTCGCCAAGACCGTGACCGACTGCCGGCGCTACTGGCGGTGGCGGGATGAGGCCATCGACGACGACTTCCCGCACATCGTTTCGGTGCATTTCGACATCGGCGTCCAGACGGCTGTCATGAGCGGTCTCGAGCCGCGGCTGGAGGGGTCGTGGTGGCTGGACTGCAACTTGACGTGGGAGCAGATCGACGCCCTGCCGGCCGAGCCTGACACTCGGTGGTTCGAGATGTTCCGCTCGCTCAACGAGATTCTCTGGTCGATGTGGGAGGGCGACTTCCACTTCCTGCCATTCTGGCACCGCTCGCCGCTGGACGCCGCCAACGGTATTCGCGGCAACGAGCTGTTCGTGGAGATGTACACCGCGCCCGATCGCGTCAAACAGTTGACCAACTGGTGTGTCGATTGCGAGCTCGCCATCGAGCGGACGCTGGCCCGGTATGTACCCGACCCCGATTGGCCGATGGGGCACATGGGCTTTGTCATGCCGCCCGGCGCGGTGTGGGTCAACGGGGATCCGGTCGGCCTGATCAGCCGGGAGATGATGCTCGAGTTCGAACAGCCCTACACCGGCCGACTGTTCACCTCGACGGGCGGCGGGTTCTTCCACAACCACACGAAGGGCCTGTACCAGGTGGACCAGGTCGCCCGCACGCCGGGCATATGCCTGCAGCACTTCAACCGCGACCCCAGCATCCCGCGCGTCAGCGACATTCTCGCCGGGCCCGCCGATGCGCGTGACAACCTGCTGGCCGCCTCGCGTATCACGCCGATCTATCCCGACCAGATCGGCTATGACGAGCTTGATAGCTATCGTCCATGGCTCACCGAGGGACGGTTCGCGCTGGAGATATTCTGCCCCGCTGCCGAAATGGATTCGGTGATCGCCGAGTTCAAACGGTAGGCCAGGCCTCACGGGGCCCTGCCCCACCGCGCCTCTTGACACGTGCCAACAGGCCGGAATAGACTCTTCGCCTGTCAGTAGCGGGCCCTGGGCTGCTGCGTGAGGTATGGACGCTCAATGAATAAACGCAGCGACAAACCGGCTGAAACTAAGCGCGACAAGCCCGCGCCTGTGAAAGGCCTCCGCAAGTGGGTGTACGTGGCCATCGCGTCGGTGCTGATACCGGCGGTGTTTTTCGGCCTGCTGGAAGCGGGCCTGCGCATCGCGGGCTACGGGTACAAGCCTGGCTTCCTTATCAAGGCGGGTGATTTCTACGAGAGCAATCCGCGTTTCGGCTGGCAATTCTTCCCGCGCGACGTCAGCCGAGCGCCGCTGCCCATTCACCTGCCGATAGACAAGCCGGCAGGGACTTACCGAATCCTGGTCGTCGGCGGGTCGGCCGCCAGAGGCTATCCGGACGCAGCCTTCTCATTCTCCAGGTACCTGGACGTGATGCTGCGGGCCAGCTACCCGGGCACTCGTTTCGAGGTCGCCAACGCCGCGATGACGGCCGCCAATTCGCACATGATGCTGCCCGCAGCTCGCCAGTGCGCCAAGCTCAAGGCGGACCTGCTCATTGTTTATATGGGCAATAACGAAGTTGTAGGCCCGTACGGGCCCGGCACGGTGTTCGCCGGCCCGTCGTCCAGCCTGGGGGGCATTCGCACGGGCCTGTGGCTGAAGGGCACGCGCGTGGGGCAACTGCTGGGCAACACGGTCGGCGCTCTGGCCGGCGGCAAGGGGTCGGCTGAGTGGCGCGGCATGGCGATGTTCCTGGAGAATCTCGTGCCGGCCGATGATGCCCGACTCACCGACACGTACAGCCACTTCCGCCGCAACCTGCAGGACATCTGCCGGGCCGGCCTGGATGCCGGTGCAGCCGTCGCGATATGCACCGTGCCGGTCAACTTGCGACAGTGCGCGCCTTTCGCTTCGACGCACCGCGACGGGCTCGCCGCCGCAGACCTCGCCAACTGGCAGGACGCCTACGACCAGGGCGCTGCCCAGGAGCAGGCGGGCTCCCACCAACAGGCCATCGAGCATTTCACAGCCGCCCTGGCGATTGACGACCGCAGCGCGGATCTGCACTTCCGTATGGGTCGGTGCTACGTCGAGCTGGGCAATACTGATGAAGCACGCGAGCACTTCCGCCTGGCACGAGAGCTGGACGCGCTTCGGTTCCGCGCCGACGCGACGATCAACGACACCATCCGCCAGGTCGCCCGGGAATCCGACGGGCAGGTGATGCTGGCGGACGCCGAGCGGGCGTTCGAGACAGTCGCGGGCGTGGTGGCGGCCAGCCCGGGCGAGGAGCTTTTCTTCGACCACGTCCACCCCAACTACCGCGGCAACTATGAGATGGCTCGTAGTGTCTTTCAGGCCGTTGCCGCCCAGTTGCCCATGGCAGCGACGGCCGAGGGGAACGTCCAGCCGCCTTCCTTCCAGCGGTGCAATGAGCTGCTTGCCCTTACCCATTTGGAGCGCACGAGAAACGCCGCTTCGCTGTGGCAACTCACGCGGAATCCGCCGTTCACCAATCAACTGAACTATACGGAAGTGCGCAAGCGAATGCAGGCCCGCCGGCAGGCCTTGTTGGCGACGACTGTCCGCCCGGCCGACATCCTGGCCGCCTACGATTCAGCCTCCGCCGCCGCCCCTCAAGACGCGACGCTGCACATCCTTGCCGCCACCGTGCATAGCTCGCAGCAGAACTTCTCGGTCGCCGCACAGCACCTCGCCGAGGCCAAACGCTTGCTGCCCAACGAGGCGCGAATCTACTTCATCGAGGCAACGATGCGCCTGGACCAGCGCGACTTGTCCGGCGCCGAGCAAGCCATGGCCACGAATCTTCAACTGCTGGACCACTCGCTGCCTAGTTATATCGCGGCGGTCAATCTGTTTGGCGCTCGCGGGCGCCCCGGCAAGGCTGAGGACTTTGCCCGCCAAGCCGTGGAACATATGCCGAAGCACGCACCCGCCTTGACGCTGCTGGCCAAGGCTATAAGGAGCAACCTTCCAGCCGGCCGAACGGATTACCGGCGGAATTTCGCCGAAGTGGAGGACCTGCTAAGCCAGGCCATTGACCTCCAGCCCGATTACCCCAACGCGTGGCTCCAGTTGGGCGAGGTCCAATTGACAACAGGCCGAGCGGCCGAGGCAGCCGCCTCGTTCCGCCGCGCTATTGAGCTGGGCCCCTCGTTATCCAGGGCCTACGTGGGGCTGGGCATAATACTCTTCCGCCAGGGGCAAATGCAGCAGGCCAAGGCCTGTCTGGCAAAGGCTGCCGAGCTGTCCCCCGACGACCCCGCCATAACATCCAGGTATGCCGAACTGCTGTGCGTCGAAGGCAGCGTCGCCCGGGCGGCGGCATTGCTGGAGCGGGCGCTAATCAGCCAGAGCTTGCCCCAGATTGAAGCAAGGCTGGCCTGGCTGCTGGCGACCTGCGCCGATCCGCAGGTGCGCAACGCGCCCCGTGCTGTCCGCCTGGCTGAGAGCGCCATGGCCAAAAGCCAGGGCCGGCCCTCAACAATGCTGGTCCTGGCAGCCTCATATGCAGCCGACGACCAATTTCCTAAAGCCATTGCGGTGGCCCAGCAAGCTCTCGCCAGGGTGCGCAGCCTCGGCCAAACAGCACTCGCAGAACGCCTGGCGGACCATCTCGCCCGCTATGCTAAAGGCCAAGCCCTCCACCTCGAAAGCTACGACCGCCTCGAAGGCTGGTAGCCGACTATCAGCTTGGGCGTCTCCCGCCCCGGCGGGCACGCAACAGCGCCATAGCGCCGAGCGCCAGCAGGCTGATGGTCGCCGGCTCTGGCGTGACTACCACGAACAGTTCGTAGTAGCCGACGTCGTACTCCTCGAGCGTGGCCACTTCGATTGTCCACCGGCCGGCCGTCGCTAGCGTGAAGAAATCCCCCGACGGGCTGTCCAGCAGGATTGAGTCCGTCGTGTAAATGGTAAAGGCCGATCCGCCTTCCCCGCTGTCCTGGGCGATGCCAGCCAGCTCGTCGATCAGTTGAAGCTCATCTGCGAAGAACTTCTCGCCGGCGCCGATTGCATCTCCTATGCCGGGCGTGGCGCTGCTGGTGGACTCGTAGCCGATGTCATCATTGAAGTACACCATCGCCCCGCTCGGGTCGTACAGACGAAGCACGGAGTCGATCGCCATGACAGGCGTAATGCCGTCATCGCGGGTGAGCCTGGCGCTGAAAACGTTGGCGTAGATCGCATCGCCGGCCGCCGCATCGAAGTAGTAAAAGTCCGACTCGTCCGGGAAGATCGTGCCGACCTTTGTCATCGCCATCCGCCCGGTTTGCGGCAGTATGTCGGCCGGGCCGATTGTCAGATCCTCAGCCGTGGCGATGCTGTCATGGGACCATGGTTCACCCAATTCCTCCCGCCGGCGGGAGGCCTTGTTGGCGGGGTCCAGGTAGGCAAGCTTGTCGGCGCTGTGGTCGGAGAACACTCGGTCGTAATCCGTCCGTTCCGTAGCCGACAGGCCTGTCGGCTTGGTCGCCATTATGTGATGGTCCGCCATAGGATTCGGGTTGCCCGCCACCGGCGATGGCCCGAACGTGTCCCAGTGCTGCAGGCCCAGGCCGTGGCCAAGCTCGTGGGACGTCGTCGTCCCGATGGCCAGCGTGAACTTGGCGAAACTGTCCGTAAACGGCGTGCCATAGTCCGCGAACCCGGATACGTACACGTCCAGAGCCGACCCCTTGGCGTTGTTGGCGTAATTGATGTTGTTCTGGTAGAGCAGCTTGTTGTCCCAATCGACGATATGTGCATCCCCCGCCAAGTTGGGAGCCGCCGACTCGCGGAACTCTATCTGCGTGTAATCCGTGCCGCCAGGATTTGTCGTGGTGAAGCTCAGGTAAGTGTAGTCTGCGAAATCAGCCCGAACGATCGCCAGCGTGGCGGCCTCGAAATCCGCCGCCGACTTGCCGGCGAACGTCGGCCAGGGCGCGTCGCCGAAGTCCAACCAGACCAACTCCCCGCGCGCAGGGACAGCCAGCAGCAGTACTACCACAATCGCCAATGATTTGACCAGTCGCACGTGTGCACACTCTCCATCTCCTCCAGAACACATGGTACTGCCTGGCGGGGCTCAATGCAAGGATAAACTCATATCTAACACTCGCTTAGGCACTTGCGTCGCCCGGCAGTTCGTCAGGCTTGGCGGGGGCGGAACAGGCTACCGGCCGTCCGAGCGCGTATCGTCGGCTGCGTGGTCCCCGCCGATTCTGCAGTCGACCCCACCGGAAATCAGCAGCGGCCCGCCATTGTCGCCGGCCGACTGGTAGTCCATGCACTTACCGAAAGCGTCCACAAACACAGCCCACTCATCCTGCTGGCTACGGACGACGGCCCCGCGCGGGAGTTGGTTTATGATCCTGACGCTCTCGGGCTGGCTCATCAGAGCGAGGTACAATAGGGCGCTTCTGGCGTGGACCTCCCATCGCTCGTCGGTCAGCCCATCAGGCCGAGCCACGCCGATGTCTTTGTAGGTCGCGCCGTCCTGGGGCGCCGGCGGATTGGCAGGCACAACCCCGTCCGTGTGCTCGGCATACCTACCGATGGCGGCGAGAATGATCTTCTGGTTGGATAGGGTCAATATCCCCGGCCGAGGAGGACAACACCCATGCCGAATAGCGGTAAGGGCCGGCAGTACAATGGCCATCATCAGTGCGAAGGCACAGACGCTGAACAACAGATCCATCTTCTTCATCACATATCTCCCAGCCCGCCGGAGCCATCACCCAAGGGTCCATTATAACGCACTATATCAGTTGGAATAAGAGCATTCTTCCCCGCAGAATAAAATGCTTTTCGCGCGGTTTTATCCTAGGTGATTTGTGATGTCAGTCGTATACTCCGCGCGCTGGCTCATGGGTTGGCCTGAGCCGTAATCGGGCGGTCGTATTTTGTAGTAGGCAGTCGCTTGATGCACCAACCAAGTGATTCGTGCTTTCGGATTCACAACCCATTGCGACAAGCTGTCGCCGGGCTCGCCGGCCAATTGTTGCGGCTTTTCAATTCCCTGTTCGACCCCACTATTATCTCCGCCAGAAAGCCAGCGGCTGTGTCGATATTATTATCGTCGACTTGGCCGGTTGGGTTCCGGCGCTATTGGCAATCCCCTTTGATCCCGACGCTTGAGGTACTGGTCACATGAGTAGCGACTTGAAAGCGGCAGTGAACGAAATCTGCTCCAAACACGGCAACGACGCCACTGGCATGATGGACATTCTGCGGGACGTCCAGGAACAGTTCGGCTGCATCGGCAGCGAGGCGATGGACGTGATCGCCAAAGCGGCCGGCACTCATCGCGTGGAAGTCGCCAGCGCCGCGTCCTTCTACTCGTTCCTCACCGACCGCCCCACAGGCGAAGTGGCAATTCGCCTGTGCAACGACGTGATCGATAAGATGCAAGGCGTCGACCGCGTGGCCGAGGCGTTCAAGGACGAACTGGGCATCGACTTCGGCGAGACGACGCCCGACGGCAAGATATCGTTGGAGTGGACGCCGTGTATCGGCATGAGCGACCAGGCGCCGGCTGCGTTGGTCAACGACGAAGTGATGACCCGCCTGTCCAGCGACGACGCCCGCGACATTGTCGCCAGCCTCAGGAGCGGCCGGGAGTACTACAAGCTTCGCCACGAACTCGGTGACGGGGCCAACGCCGACAAGCTGGTCCATTCGATGGTCATCAACAATGTTCGCCGGGCCGACTCCGTCATCTTCAACACGCGCCGCCAGGGCGACCACCACCCCGAAGTGGGCATCCGCAACGCTCTGGGCATGTCGCCTGTGGAGGTGATTCGCAGCATTAAGACCGCACGTCTGCGAGGCCGGGGCGGGGCTGGGTTCCCCACGGGCATGAAGTGGGAGTTCACCCACGCCGCCGAGGGCGATGAGAAGTTCGTCATCTGCAACGCCGACGAAGGCGAGCCGGGCACGTTTAAGGATCGCGTTCTTCTAACGGAATGTACCGACCTGCTATTGTCCGGCATGACGATAGCCGGCTACGCCACCGGCGCGGCGACCGGCATTCTGTATCTCCGTGGCGAATACGCCTACCTCCGCCGCCATCTCGAGAGCGTGCTGGCTTCCCGCCGCGAGGCGAGCCTGCTGGGCAAAAGCGCCGGCGGCAAGGATGGGTTCAACTTCGACATCCGCATACAGATGGGCGCGGGGGCCTACGTGTGCGGCGAGGAGACCGCCCTGATAAGTTCCTGCGAGGGCCTGCGCGGCGATCCGAAGACCCGCCCGCCGTTCCCCGCTCAGAAGGGCTACTTGGGCAAGCCGACCCTCGTGAACAATGTCGAGACCCTCTGCTGCGCGGCCAGGATTATGGAAAAAGGGGCCGCGTGGTTCTCGCAGTTCGGCACGCCCGCAAGCGCGGGCACGAAGCTGCTGAGCATATCCGGCGACTGCGGCAGGCCCGGAATATACGAAGTGCCTTTCGGCATTCCGCTCAGGGAAGTGCTCGAAATGGCCGCTGCCAATAATCCCGCCGCCGTACAGATCGGCGGGCCAAGCGGGCAGATGGTAGGACCCGACGGCTTCGACAGAACGATCTGCTTCGACGACCTGGCGACGGGCGGATCAATAATGGTCTTCGACGCCACGCGCGACCTGCTATGTGTGGCCGCGCGCTTTATGGAATTCTTCGTCGAGGAAAGTTGCGGCTACTGCACCCCCTGCCGAGTCGGCAACGTGCTGCTGAAGGAACGCCTGGATAAGATCCGCACCGGCCATGGCGGCCCGGACGACCTGGACTACCTCCAGACGCTCGGCGAATCAATCAAGACAGCCAGCCGTTGCGGCCTGGGGCAGACCTCACCCAACCCAATACTGACGACCCTGGCGAACTTCCGCCATGTTTACGAAGCCCTGGTAAAGCCCCCCGAGGGTGAGCTCCTTGCAACGTTCGATCTTGACTCGGCCTTGAGCGAAGCTCGGGCCATCGCGCAGCACGACTAGCCGCGTAGCAACGCACAGAGAACAATCACAATGAGTAAATCCATCACATTTACGATCGACGGCGTTGAAGTAACCACCCAGCCAGGCCAGACCATCCTCCAGGCCGCCGAGGCCGCTCGGATATATATCCCAAGGCTGTGCGCCATGAAAGAGCTCACCCCGTTCGGTGCATGCCGCGTCTGCACCGTCTTCGCCGACGGTCGGCCGCAATCCGCCTGCACCCACCCCGTTTCTGAGGGCATGGTCGTCGAAAATGAAATCGAGCGAGTGCAGCAGATTCGGCGCGATATCATCGAGATGCTCTTCGTCGAAGGCAATCACTACTGCATGTTCTGCGAGAAGAGCGGCAACTGCGAGCTGCAGGCGCTGGCGTATCGGTTCGGTATAGCCGCGCCGAAGTACCCCTACCTGTTCCCCGATCGCCAACTCGACGCGACGCACCCGGACATCTTCATCGACAACAACCGCTGCATTCTGTGTGGCCGATGCGTGCGGGCGAGCAAGGAGCTGGATGGCAAGAACGTATTCCAGTTCGTCGGGCGCGGGCCTGATAAGAAGATTGCCGTCAACTCCGCCGACGGCCTGGCCGAGACCGACGTCGCCGTCACCGACAAGGCCATCGACGCCTGCCCCGTTGGCGCGATCATCAAGAAACGCACCGGCTATCGCGTGCCGTTCGGGCAACGCGATTACGACAACGAGCCCATCGGCTCGCAGATCGAGTCGCAGCAGTAACACTGAGATAGAAACGTCAAACGTGGCATGGGCATCTTGCCCATGCGTCCCAGGAGCATCTTGCTCCTGGTTGCAGTTTTTTGCATGTTTTTGCATAGGCAACACCTGCCTGCCGACAGGTCGGTCTTGCTCCTGGTGGAAACGACGGCAGAAGCAACGGCAATCATGGGCAAGATGCCCATGCCACAAAAAGAAGCTCGGACATAGACCCTTAGGTAAGTAGAGAAAACGATTATGGGTAAACCGAAAGTAGCTACCGCATCGTTGGCGGGTTGTTTTGGCTGCCACATGTCCCTGCTGGACATTGACGAGCGAATCCTCAAGCTCGTCGAACTGATCGACTTCGACAAGTCGCCTATCGACGACATCAAGACGTTCTCAGGCCCAGTCGAGGTGGGGCTCATCGAGGGCGGCGTGTGCAACGAGGAAAACGTCCACGTGCTGCAGGACTTCCGCAAGCACTGCGGCGTGCTGATCTCCGTGGGCGATTGCGCCACGATGGGCGGCGTGCCCGCCCTGCGCAACACCGTGCCGCTGCAGGAATGTCTCGACGAGGCCTACATCAACGGCCCGACGGTGCACAACCCCAGCGGCAAGGTGCCCGCCAGCTCGGAGATACCTCTACTGCTGAACAAAGTGTACCCGCTGCACGAGGTGGTCAAAATAGACTACCACCTGCCAGGCTGTCCGCCGCCGGCCGACACGCTTTGGGAAGCGCTGGTCGCACTGCTGACAGACAAACCCGTAGAATTGCCGTACCAGTTGCTGAAGTATGACTAAGGAACATCCAACGTGGCATGGGCATCTTGCCCATGCGTCCCAGGAGCATCTTGCTCCTGGTTGCAGTTTCTTGCATGTTTTTGCATGGGCAAGACCTGCCTACCGGCAGGTAGATCTTGCTCCTGGTGAAAACAACGGCAGAAGCAACGGCAATCATGGGCAAGATGCCCATGCCACATAAGACGACTAGTTCATTGGAGAACGGCTGTGGTTGCTGAAAATAAGAGAATCGTCATTGAGCCAGTCACTCGCGTTGAGGGACACGGCAAAGTCACCATCATGCTCGACGAGGCTGGGCAAGTAGTCCGGGCTCGGTTGCACGTCGTCGAGTTCCGCGGATTCGAGCGGTTCATACAGGGCAGGCCGTTCTGGGAAGTGCCCGTGCTCGTGCAGCGTCTGTGCGGCATCTGCCCGGTGAGCCATCACCTGGCGGCCGCCAAGGCCATGGACCGAATCGTCGGCGGAGAAAACCTCACCCCCACCGCCGAGAAGATGCGCCGCCTGATGCACTATGGACAGACGTTCCAGTCTCACGCGCTGCACTTTTTCCATCTGGCCAGCCCGGACCTGCTGTTCGGCTTCGGCTCGGACGTCGCCACCCGCAACATCATCGGCGTGATCGCCAAGTTCCCGGACCTCGCCGTCCAGGGCGTGATGATGCGCAAGTTCGGGCAGGAAGTCATCAAGCGCACAGCCGGACGAAAGATCCACGGCACGGGCGCGATTCCGGGCGGCATCAACAAGAACCTGTCGATCGCCGAGCGCGATGAGTTGCTCGCCGACATGGACCAGATGCTCCAGTGGTCCCGCGGCGCGCTGAAGATCGCCAAAGATTACACCGTCGAGCATCTCGACGAAGTGGCGGACTTCGGCTCGTTCAAGAGCAACCACATGTCGCTGGTCGCTGAAGACGGCAGCATGGACCTGTACCACGGCAAGCTCCGCGCCATCGACGCCGACGGCGGCAGCATTTTCGACCAGGTCGACTACCAGGACTACCTCGACTACTTCGCCGAGGACGTCCGCGACTGGTCGTACATGAAGTTCCCGTTCATAAAGTCCCTAGGCCCAGACGATGGCTGGTACCGCGTCGGCCCGCTCGCGCGAATGAACGCGTGCGACTCGATAGACACCCCCGAGGCCGAAGCCGCCCGCGTCGAGTTCATGGCCGTCACGGAGAACAAGCCCAACAACATCACCATGGCCTACCACTGGACCAGGATGATCGAGCTGCTCCACTCCGCCGAGAAGATCCGCGACCTGCTGGCCGACGACGACCTGCAGGGCGAGGACCTCATCGTCGCCGGCGAGCGGCGCGGCGAGGCCGTCGGCATGATCGAAGCCCCCCGCGGCACGCTGATGCATCACTATAAGGTCGACGAGAACGACCAGGTCACGATGGCCAATCTCATCGTCTCCACGACGCACAACAACGAGCCGATGAACCGCGCGGTGGAGAAGGTCGCCAAGGACCATCTCTCGGGCGTGGAGATCACCGAGGGCTTGCTGAACCACGTCGAGGTCGCCATACGCGCCTACGACCCGTGTCTATCGTGCGCGACCCACGCGCTGGGCCATATGCCGCTAACCGTCGAGCTGGTCGACCACGCGGGCAACGTGCTGTCGACGGGAGCGAAATAACAATGAGCGGACCCGCCAGGCGAGTGCTTGTCATAGGATATGGCAACCCCGGCCGTCTTGACGACGGTCTGGGGCCCGCCTTAGCTGAGCGCATCGAGGCGCTCGCCTTGCCCGGCGTGACGGTCGAATCGGACTACCAGCTCTCGGTCGAGCACGCCGAAGCTGTCGCCCGCCACGATATCGTGGTCTTCGCCGATGCGCACACTAGCATCGACGATCCGTTTTCATTTACATTGGCGCAGCTGGATCGCCACATGAGCTTCACCAGCCATTCGCTCGCGCCGCAAGCGGTTGTCTCGCTGGCGCAAGATCTTTTCGGCGCAGCCACCGACGCCTACATCCTGGCGATTCGCGGACACGACTTTAACGAGTTCGGCCAGCGGCTCAGCCAGGCCGCCCAAGAGAACCTGGATGCGGCGACGGAGTTTCTGGCTGGCCTCGTGACAACCGACGGCTTTGCCGCCCAGCGGCAAGCCCAGCAGCCTGCCGCCTCGACCTCGGGTAATAAGGACATAACATGCAAGATGGAAAACATGTAATTCTGTGCATCGACGACGATCCCGATTTCCTCTTCGCCCTGCAGGTTATGCTGGAGAAGGCCGGTTACGTTGTGATCGCCGCCGCTTCAGCGGAAGACGGCCTGAAGGCATACAAGCAGGAGACGCCCGACGCCGTCCTCGTCGATCTGATGATGGAAGAAGTCGACGCCGGCGTGCAGTTCGTTAAGGATCTTCGTATCCTCAACAATGCCGCTCCGATTTTCATGATAAGTTCCGTCGGCGACAGCTTCAGCACGTCGGCCGACTACGCCCAGCTCGGCCTGGCCGGCGTCCTGCAAAAGCCCGTCGACGAAGAAGAACTCATGGCCCTGCTGAAGGCCAAGCTATAACGCCCTCGCGGCGTCGGGCGTGGCATGGGCATCTTGCCCATGCGTCCCAGGGACGTCTTGCCCCTGGAACAAGAAGCAAGAAGACATAGCCGCGGCGAGCCACTAACTGCAATCATGGGCAAGGTGCCCATGCCACAAGAAGCGGCCATGCATGGCTGCGGGCCTGGAATTCCACCGTGAAACAGACCCATCAGGACAACGCTCAGCCCCCCGCAACGGCGTCGCTCGTCCGTCGCCGCCTGACCGTGCGAGGCCAAGTGCAGGGCGTGGGCTTTCGCCCGTTCGTCTTCCGCCTCGCCGATGAACTGCAACTCGCCGGCTGTGTCCGTAACGACATGCAGGGCGCATACGTCGAGGTGCAAGGGCCGGACGCCAGCGTCGACGACTTCATACGCCGCCTGCCACGCGACTTGCCGCCGCTCGCCAGAATCGCCTCCCTCACCGTCGACCACATACCCGCCACCGATGGCCGACACTTCGTCATCGAGCCCAGCCGCGCCGCCGGCCCGCCCCGCGCGCAGATCAGCCCCGACGCCGCCATCTGCCCCGACTGCCTCGCCGAACTCACCGACCCCCATGACCGCCGCCACGGCTACCCGTTCATCAACTGCACGAACTGCGGGCCGCGATATTCCATCATCCGCGCCGTCCCGTACGATAGGCCCAACACGACGATGGCCTCCTTCACCATGTGCCCCGCCTGCCAGGCGGAGTACGACAACCCCGCCGACCGCCGCTTCCACGCCCAACCCAACGCCTGCCCCGCCTGCGGACCTCGCGCGAGAATGACCGACCGCGCGGGCGAGCCCATCGCCGGCGACGCCATCGAGCTGTGCAAGGCCATGCTCGCCGACGGCAAGATCGTCGCCATCAAAGGCCTGGGCGGCTTTCACCTCGCCTGCCGGGCCGACAGCGACCGCGCCGTCGCCCGCTTGCGGGCAAGCAAGGCCCGCCAAGCGAAGCCCTTCGCCCTGATGGTCCCCTCCCTCGCCGCCGCCGAAGCTATCGTCCAGGTCGACAAGGCCTCAGCCGCCGCCCTCACGGGCCCAGCCAAGCCCATCGTGCTACTGCCGACTCGCCTCAGCGCCGCGGTCAGCCCGCACGTCGCGCCGGGCATGCGGACGCTCGGCGTGATGCTGCCATACACCCCCCTGCACTGCCTGCTATTCGATGGCCAATTCGACGCGCTCGTGATGACGTCCGGCAACCCGCCCAACGAGCCGCTCTGCTGCGACAACGCAGAAGCCATCGCCCGCCTGGCTGACATCGCCGACGCCTTCTGCCTGCACGACCGCGACATCCAGCGACGCGTGGACGATTCGGTCATCGCCGCGATTTCCCGCACCGGCAATGATGGGCGGGCCGTCCCGTTGCTTATGCCCATCCGCCGCGCACGCGGGTACGTGCCCGCTCCCATTACCGTCTCGCCGCCGGCAGGCGCGGCGGTGCTGGCCCTCGGCGGAGAGCTCAAGAGCACCGTGTGTCTGCTGGCCGGCGGGTCGGCCGCGCTCAGCGAGCACCTGGGCGACCTGGACAATCCCCAAGCCTACCGCCACTTCCTAGCCACCATCGAGCAACTCAAGGGCGTGCTGAACGTTCAGCCCGCCATCGTCGCCTGCGACATGCACGCCGACTACGCCGCCTCGCGGCACGCCCGACAGTTGGACATCCCCGTCGCCGCCGTTCAGCACCACCACGCCCACGCCGTAAGCTGCATGGCCGAGGCGGGGCTGACGGGCGAGGTGATCGGCATCGCCTGCGACGGCGTCGGCTACGGCACGGACGGCGCGGCGTGGGGCTGTGAGATCCTCCGCTGCGACTCAGCGGAGTTCTCGCGGATCGGCCATTTGCGTTACTTCCCGCTGCTCGGGGGCGACGCCGCCGCCAAGCAGACCTGGCGCCCGGCGGCCGCCCTGCTGGCCGATTGCCTTGGTGACGGCTGGGCAGGCTGCGGCGACGTGTTCTCCCGCGTCGCCGACGACGCTATCCGCCTGGCAGCCGGCCAGCTCGTCAACCCCGGCGAAATGATCCGCACGTCAAGCCTCGGCAGGCTGTTCGACGCGGCGGCGTTCCTGCTGGGCCTGTGCGACCGCAACACGTTCGAAGGCCAAGCCGCCATGACCCTCGAGGCGCACGCCCATTCCGCCAGCGACGGCCAGCCGCTTGAATACGCCATCACCCACAAGGATGGCCGATTCGAATTGGACGCCAGACCAATGATCCGCCAGATAGTCGACGGCCTGGCGCGCGGGGAATCAACGAGCCGCCTCGCCCGAGCGTTCCACCTGGGCATCGCCGACATGCTTGCCGGTGCAGCTACGCTGGCCGCCGAGCAGACGGGCCTGCGGCGCGTGGTGCTCTCGGGCGGATGCTTCGCCAACGGCCTGCTGATGGCGCAGTTGACCGAGCTGCTGCACACAGTCGGCCTGGAAACTCACGTGCACACCGTCGTGCCCACCGGCGACGGCGGAATATCGCTAGGCCAGGCCGTCATCGCCGCCGAACAACATAGAAGAGGAACGATATAATGTGTCTTGCAGTGCCAGGCAAAGTTATTGATATCAGCCGCGATGACGTCACCGGCGTGATCGGCACGGTGGATTTCCAGGGCAGCCGGCTGGACGTGTCCCTTGCGATGATACCCGAGGCCGTCATCGGTGACTGGGTGCTCGTGCACGCGGGCTACGCGCTGACGGTGCTCGACCCCCAAGCCGCGCGGGACACGTGGGAGTACATTGAGTTTGAGGACCTCGGCACCATGCCGCCCGAACTACGCGACCTGCCCGCCGCCGCCGAGGGCGACTGACACTACGACCATGGACAAACGCCGCATCCGACAACTCGTCGACCACATCGGACAGCTCTGCCGGGCGAGCGACAAGCCCGTCCGCATAATGGAAATCTGCGGCACGCATACGGTCTCGCTGCTGCGAAGCGGGGTAAAATCGCTGCTGGGCGATTCGCTGAGGCTTATCAGCGGGCCTGGCTGTCCGGTGTGCGTAACAAGCCAAGGCTACATCGACGCGGCCTGCGAGCTGGCCGATCGGCCCGATGTTACCGTGTGCACATACGGGGACATGGTCCGCGTGCCCGGCTCGCGAGGCAGCCTCGAGCAGCGCCAGGCAGCCGGGGCTGTGGTGCGGGTGGTTTACACGCCTCGCGATGCGCTGCAGTACGCAGCCGATAACCCAGGGCGACAGGTCGTCTTCCTGGCGATCGGTTTCTCGACCACCGCCCCCGCCACGGCGGCGACCGTTCTGGAAGCCGAGCGGATGGGGCTGGCCAATTTCTTCGTGCTGACGGCCCACAAGCTGGTCCTGCCGGCGCTGGACGCGCTGCTCGCCGATGGCGAAGCCGCGGTCGATGGGCTGCTGTGCCCGGGGCACGTTAGCATCATCATCGGCGCGGACGCCTACCGACCCGTCGCCGACCGCTGGGGCGTGCCGTGCGTGATAGCTGGCTTCGAGCCGCTGGACATGCTCGCCGCCATCGCCGCGCTGACCGAGCAGATAGTCGCCGGCCGGGCCGAAGTGCAGAACGTTTACGGCGTGGCAGTCTCGCCCGCCGGCAACCGCGTGGCGCAAGACATGCTGGCCCGCGTGTTCGCACCCGCCCCGGCGGTGTGGCGGGCGATGGGCACGATAGACGCATCAGGCCTGGCCCTGCGCGAACCGTACGCCCGCTTCGACGCAGCCGAGCAGCTCGACGTGCAGATCGGCCCCGACCACCAGCCGCCGGACTGCGCGTGCGGGCAAGTGATACAAGGCAAGCTGGACCCGCCCGCGTGCAGCCTGTTCGCCACCGACTGCACGCCGCTCGCGCCGGTAGGCCCGTGCATGGTCAGCAGCGAAGGCACGTGCGCCGCATGGTTCAAATACAACCCTCGCAGCCTACCTCCCGCGCAGGTTAGCCACCAATGACCGACACCCCGCAAACCAACCCCACCGACGAGCGCATCGTCATCGCCCACGGCGGCGGCGGCGAGCTCACCCAGCGCCTGCTCGCCGAGCATGTGCTGCCGAAGCTCGCCAACGACTTGCTCAACCCGCTCACCGACGGAGCGGTGATGGACGTGCCCGCCGGGCGAGTGTGCATGACGACCGACGCGTACGTCGTCCAGCCGCTGGAGTTCCCCGGCGGCGACATAGGCCGGCTGGCTGTGTGCGGCACGGTGAACGACCTCGCCGTCATGGGCGCCACGCCCAAGGCGCTGTCGCTGGCGATGGTCATCGAGGAAGGCCTGCCCCTTGCCACGCTGGACCGCATCATCGACTCGATCGCTGCCGCAGCCGCCGAGGCCGACGTCGTCATCGCCACGGGCGACACGAAGGTAGTCGAGCGGGCCCGCGGCGACGGCATGACGATTACCACAGCCGGCCTGGGCCTGATGCCTGCCGGCTCGAAGATCGGCGTGGATAGGATATTTCCCGGCGATGCGATAATAATCACGGGCCAAATCGCCGACCACGGCCTGGCGGTGATGAGCGTGCGGCAGGGCCTGGCCTTCGAGAGCGAACTGGTGAGCGACGTGGCCCCGCTGACCGGGCTGATCGCAGCCGCATGTGCCGGCGGGCGGAACGTGAAGTTCATGCGAGACCCCACCCGTAGCGGCCTGGCCGGCGTGCTGGCCGACATCGCCGAAGCCACCGAGCTGGGCATCGAAATCGAAGAGGACGCCGTGCCGATATCCCGCGCCGCCCGCCACGCCGCCGAGCTGCTGGGCATCGACCCGCTGACCGTAGCCAACGAGGGCAAGTGCGTGCTGGTCGTTAGCTCCGCCGACGCACACGAAACCGTCCTGGCCTGCCGGGGCCATCCGCTGGGCACGCGCGCCGCCGTCATCGGTCGCGTCATAGAAGCCGCCCCGCCGCTGGTGGAACTCGTCACCCGCGCCGGCGGCCGACGAATGATCCAACGCCCATACGGCCAGGAGCTGCCGCGAATCTGCTGACCCGCCGAGCGAAACAGCCACACGGAACCACCATGCACGAAATGACAATAGCAACCGAGCTGCTCGCCGCGACGCTGTCGGCCGTGGCGGACCACGCCGATGAGCTGTCGTCGGCGGCGGACTCGCCGTGCATCGAGTCGGTGGAAGTGGAAATCGGCCTGCTCCAGCAGATCGTCCCCGAAGCGCTCGAGCTGGCCTGGCAAGCCGTATGCGACGGCACAGCCGCCCAGGGCGCGGCGCTGACCGTCACCGAAACGCCCGCCGCCGCCTGCTGCAAGTGGTGCGGCGAATCTTTCTCCCCGGCCGTTGACGACTACCTGTGCCCCGGCTGCGGCAAGGCCGACGTGGACATTCGTGCGGGCAATGATATTCTGCTGAGGAGCATAACGTGCCAGGCCGACGAAGGATGATGTGACGATGAAGATCGACGTAGTCAAGAACGTGCTGGAGGCATCCGACGCACAGGCCGCGCTCAACCGCCGTCGCCTCGATGAGGCCGGCGTTGTCGCCATCAACATAATGAGCGCGCCCGGCAGCGGCAAGACCACGCTATTGCAGAAAACCATCCCCTCCCTCGCGCCGGCCAGCCGCTGTGCCGTGCTCGTCGGCGACCTGCAGACTTCGCGCGACGCCGAAAGGCTAGCCGACCTTGGCGCCGCGGTGGTCCAGATAAACACGGGGCGAGGGTGTCACCTTTCGCCGGCGGAAGTGGCCCAGGGGCTGGATCGCATCGACCTGTCGGCCATCGATTTCCTGTTCATCGAGAACGTCGGCAACATGGTGTGCCCGGCTGCGTTCGATCTCGGCGAGCATCTGCGGGCAGTGCTGCTTTCCGTGCCGGAAGGCGAGGACAAAGTCGCCAAGTACCCCACGCTGTTCCAGGCAGCCGACGCGATACTGCTGACGAAGGTCGACTTGGTCGACACCCTCGGCTACACCACCAGCATGGTCCGCGACGACCTCGCCCACATCAACACGGCAGCGCCATTCATGGAAGTGTCCGCCCAAACCGGCGAGGGCATGGCCGACTGGCTCACCTGGCTGACCGACCAGCGCCCCAGCTAGGCGCGTCGCGCATCGCCGGCGAGCGTCATTGGGGCTGGACTGGCGATGGGGGAGCGGCTATCCTGCATCAGTTCGGCTGCGGGCCGCGAAGCCCCTGCCAATATGGGAGATGCGATGACTACTTCCGGTGTGATACGTATCGTTGTTGCCCTTGCCCTGATCTCGGCTGTAGCTGCAGCCCAGCCTGACCAGGCCGCCCCCGCCAATCCGACAGATGTGCCCCGGGCCATCTCAATGAGCAACAATTCCCCCGACGCCCCGACCGACCCGCCGGCCGACGCTCCCGTCGAAGCGCCTACCGAGCCGGCCGAGCCGACCGACGAGCCCGCCGACCAGCCTGCCAACGAGCCGGAAGTTGAGCCAGTTTCCCTGCCGCACGCCGTCGCCGTCAGCCAACTATCCATCGACGCGTTGCCGGTTGCCGCCCCCGCACAACTCAGCCAAGCTGAACTCCGCGAGGCCTCCGATAAGCTGCTTGCGCTGTCCGCCCAGGCGCACCGCCATGTCGCCGCGCAGGAATGGTCCCAGGCCACCAAAGCCTACCGCCAAGCGTTCGACGTGGCTGTGTCACTTTCTCCGGCGGACGCCCAGGCCGCGATGGCGGGTCTGCGAGCTACGCACCGCCTTCAGCAGGCCCTTGAGCCGATCACCGAGGCCCGCAAGCAGCTTGACGCCGACCCGCAGAACGCCGCCCTTCGCAAGAAGCTCATCGAGCTGACGATAATCGCCACCGGCGATTTCGCCGCCGCCGCTGAGTTGCTTGACGATTCCCTGGACGCCGACATCCGCCGGCTGGTTACGCTGGCAGCTACCGGCCGAGCCGTGACCGACAGCAACGACTGCCTCGACCTTGCCCGCTGGCACAAGACGCTGGCCGACCGGGCGGACGAACGTGTTAGGTTCACGCTACTGCGGCGAGCCTGCCATTACTATCAGCAAGCCGTCCATGCGGGCGGCCCAAATCGGGGCCCCGCCGGGGACATGCTCACCGAACTGTTCCAACAGATTCGCCAGCCCAATCGGCCCGCCATGTCGCTGCCAACCGGCGTGTGGATCGATTTGCTAAACAGCGCGGACCTGGAACCGATCGGCGACAGACCCACCTGGCAACGGACGGAGGCCGGCTCGTGGATTCCCGACCCCCAGAGCAAGGGATATACCTTCGGGCGTTTTCCCATCGTCCTGCAAGGAGCGTGTCAGCTACAGGTGCGATTCGTCGGGCCCAAAACATCTGGCGCCTTTCGTGTTTACCCGCCGACCGGTGACATCGTTAGCGAGGCCTCAGCCGGCGGGCGCGCAGACACACTGGCTGAGAGGAGGGAGCAAACAGGCTTCGCCGGCGACGGCGGCATCCACACGCTCACCGTTAACATAACCAATAACGCGGGCCAATATGCTCTGTCCACCGATGCCGACGGGCTGCCGCACATGGCATGCGATCAACTCGGCCAGAGCACGGCCCGTCGGCTCAGGGATGCTGACCTTCTGGCGGCCGCCACGGGGCACATCATGCTCGCCGGATCAGGCAACACCGTCGAGGTGCTGGCCTTATCGATGAAGCTCACCTCCGGGCGAGCTACCTGGCAGGAGACAATCAGCCGCAGCTCCAACTACGTCAGAGACGTCGACATCCTGGCCGACCAGCCTTGGCAGTGGGTCATGCAGGTCCATGCCGGGGACATTCTGGAGATATCGGCCACGGGCCAGTGGTCGCCCGGTGGCGATGTAACTGTAGGGCCAGCCGGCGACGAGGGCGGCTGGTACGCACTGCGAGGCAAGCTTGTCCATAGCGGCAGGACGTTCACCATAGGCGAGCGAATGATCCTCGTCGTCACCGAAGACGACGTGCTCAAGATGTCGATGGACGACGCCAACAAAGGCGACAACGACGGCGCCATAAATGTAACTATCGCAAAGGATTCCGACCTTTGGCCCGGTGACGGCGTAACCGGAGCGGCCCTTGCAGTCGCACTCGCCGCGGGCGATGCCGAAGAGGATATGCGCATGCTCTTAGGCGACCGCATTGCTGTCACCCGCGCACTTGGCAGCAAGGCCCAGGAGCTCGCCCTGGCTGAACATCTGCTGGCATCCGCGGTTGCCGTGGAATCACCGGAGCTGGCGGCCCTGCTGGCCGACCGCGCCGCCACGCTAGCCATGGCTCTCCCGGGCGGTGAGCAAGTCGCCATGGACGCCATCGGCATGCTGCTCGACATCGACCCCGACAAGTACGCCTCTCGCCTGCCCGAACTTGTGCGAGTCGCACGCGATCTCTATACCAAGGGTCAGCCTGCAGATAGGTCCCCTGCCGCGATGACGCTCTTTGGCGTTTGCGTCCGCGCCGCCCAGCGACACGCCGATGCCGGCCAATGGGACGACGCAGGTGAACTCTACAGACGCGCCCAGAGCATCGAGGACGACGCCCTCGCCCCCTACGCCGACCACCTGGCCGCGCGAACGCAACACGCCGCCCGGCAGGGCGCCGCCCTTAGCGCCAAACGCCGACTCGAGGACGATTTATCTCGCAATGCCGGCAACGCATCGATACGTAACCAACTGATAACACTAAACATAGTGGAACTAGCCGACATAGCCGCCGCTGCCGATCTGCTGACTGACGAGGTGGACGCTTCTGTCCGCCACGCAGTCGGCCTCGCTGCCCGCGGCCTGCCGCACCTCACTCAGCAGGAGGCAGCCGACTTGGCAGCGTGGTACCTGCAACTCGCCGACGCCCAAGCCGTGTCGCCCGAGGCGAAGTCCTCGCTGCTGGACCGTGCATGGCAATGCGGCAAATTCGCCCTCTTCGTCGACGACTCAACTACTGACGTAGCCAATAGTTATCGCGACATGCTCGCCAAGATAACCGCCGCCATCACGCGCGACGATCTACCCCGCGCCGGGGCGACGAGCCGGGGAGAATGGACAGACCTGCTAGCCTGGGCCGACATTGAGGATGGGCAGGTGCATGGGCCCTGGCGGAGGCGGGGCGACTCGCTCATTTACTACCGCCCGCGCACGGCCACTGAGCCCATGCTGCCGCTGCCCCTGCAGCCGCGGGGCGACTACGTGCTGCAATTCGACTGGGCGCAAACCAAGGCCGGTGGAGCACCTACCGTGCTGTGCCCACTGACGCCGACCGACGTCGAAGAGCCCTGGACCGTGGCCGTGCCGATCCTCGCTGCAGGCAACAGCGTCACCTCCCGCCACGTGGTGTCCACGGAAATCCACGTCCGCCACGTCGACGGTCAGGTGGTCATCGATGTTATCACGGATGGTAAACACCAATTGCAGAAGGTGTTACGCCCGGGCCGATCGTGGCACGGTAGGCCGCAGGGCTCGCCCGGCCCGCCCACGTTCGCCATACTCGGCGGCAAGAGAACGCTCATTGTCAGCTCGGCCCGGGTGAAGATGCTCACCGGCTACGCCCGGCACCTGCCGCGTGATATTCGCCCCCTCTGGGGGAAGTTCCAGATATCCGCCTCCCGCCCCTGGCAGACCACGCTCACCGTCCACAAAGGCGACCGCGTGACGATCTCCGCGGAGGGATTGTGGTCTCTAAAGGCCGGTGGGGGCCAACGTTACATCACCACGCCCGAAGGACGCCCGTTCGGCAACAATTTGCTCGGGAACATTGCCGTCCGAGTCGGCAGAGGGGAAATGTTCCTCGTCGCCAGCGAGGGGGAGTTTACCGCAAAGGCCGATGGCGTCCTGCAGATGCAGGCAAATGACGATTCGCTGAGCAACAACGCCGGCAGCCTGACCGTCACGGTGCGCATAGAGCCGGCCGACAAATAGGCGGTCGGACATCATCGGCAAGCCCTGGCCTGGCCAGACGATATGGCCGGTCGCGGAGCCCCGCCGCGCTACAGTTCCGCCTCAGCCACCAGGCCTTCCAGGTCCATCGCCTCTCGCCGGAACGGCTCGATCCGCTCCGCCAGGTAGCGCTGCACCCACAGGGGGTCGATAAGTCCAGTAAAGGCCGACCTTACCCGCTCGGACAGCTCCTGGCCCTTGGCGACGTGCACCTTCAGGCGGGCGAGCGTCCGCACAGCCGTCTGCTCGGCGCGACGCTTGTCGCTGACGATCGTAACTACTTCCTCACGCCCCATTTGCACCATGAACCAGCCGTCCTTGCGGTACTCAGCCAGCTCGGCCATCACGTCGAAACACGCCTGGAATCGCTCGCCCTCGCCCAGTTCTGCCAGGGCTGCCAGCACCTTCTCACGCCCCGGAGCAACGCCCTCGTGCAACGTAACTCCATGGCTACCAAGGCTATCCAGCGCCGCGTCGATGGGCTCGCACTGGCACATGCAGTGGGTGTACCGGCTCCAAGCGGTGGCTATAACGCCCTTTATGTCTATCTGACCGGCTGCGTCCGCCCAGCCCCGGGCGTTCGCCGTCCGCACATCGTAGCTCGGCAGGTCCGCGCTGTAACCATCCGCGCCCTTATATGCCGACGCTCCCCACAGCTTTATCCCATGCTCTGCAAAGCGGTTAGCTATCTCGATATTCAGGTGGTCCCCGTCATCGAGCGACCCCTCACCGTAGCCCCACAGCACCAAATCCGCCTTCTCGCCCAGGTGCCGCAGGGCGTGGGAGTCCCAGTCCCGCATCATGTCATGCCACAGCAACGGGCGGACGCCGGCGGCGTTGAGCTTGTCTAAAATCGGCTCAATGTGCCTGATATAAAGTGCGCCCTTGCCATGCTTTGCGATGAATGCCGCCGTGTCGGGATGTTTGCCGAAACTCCACGCCTCATCCCCGCCGAGGTGCAGATACTTCAGATTCGGCGTCGCGGCCACGACCTCATCCACCATGTCGGCAACGAGTTTGCCGGCCCCGTCCGCCAGTGGGTTTATAACATCATTGCCATCAGGCACTTCCCGCATATGTTCATAGCCGGGCAGCTTGAGAACGAGCTGCAGGTGCCCCAGGCACTGCACCAGCGGGATCACCTCTATCTCCAGTTCGGCTGCACGTTTATGAAAGGCCGCGATATCGTCCGGCGTGTAGGCCGTCTCGCAGCGAATGCGCTCATCGACCGTCCACGGGAACGTATCCTCCCACTCCACGCACACGGCGTTGTACCTAAATGCTTTCGTCACATCAAGTAACGACACCAGCCTGCCCGGCGTGGGCGGCACGCCCTTCAGGTCCAGGTGCATCGCGCGGATCGCCACCACCGGTTCCGTTCGTCCGAAAAGGTCATCCAAAGCTGTCATCGTCTCTCCAATATTCTTTTCGCACTCTTCGCACTTTTCGCGATCTGCCGCGCTGTTCTCCGCTCGTCCACGGCTTGCTGTAGCTCGTCGTAGCTCCCCCCAGCTGCCGGCCCGAGGGACCTACTTGCCGCCCGCGATCGCCTCGGCGATCCGGCTGCCCATTTCCACCGTGCCAACGACGTCATTTCCGCGCGCAATATCCGCTGTTCGCACTCCGCCGGCCACCGTCGCGTCGACGGCGATTTCTATCGCCGCAGCCGCCTCCGCGCACCCGAGCGAGTGACGACACATCATCGCGGCGCTGAGGATCGTGCCGATCGGATTTGCGATGCCCTTGCCCGCGATGTCCGGCGCCGAGCCGTGGATCGGCTCGAACAAACCAACGCCGCCATCGCCCAGCGACGCACTCGGCAGCATGCCCATGCTCCCGGCCAAGACGCTCGCCTCGTCGGTGATGATGTCGCCGAACATGTTGCCCGTCACGATCACATCGAACCGCGCGGGGCTGCGTATCAGGAACATCGCAGCGGCGTCGACGAGTATGTGTTCCAACTCGACGTCGGGGAACTCATCAGCCATCACGCGACTCGTCGTCGCACGCCACAGCCGGCTGACTTCCAGCACGTTGGCTTTGTCCACGGACGTTACCTTGTTGCGCCTGCCGCGAGCGGCTACCGCCGCGCTGCGAACGATGCGCTCGATCTCCTCAGTGGAGTAGATCATCGTATCGAACGCCTGCTCGCCCGACGGGTGGTCCCGCTTGCCGCTCTCGCCGAAGTATATGCCGCCCGTCAGCTCGCGTATGACCAGCATGTCCACGTCCCGCACCAGCTCTGGCCGCAGCGGCCCCGCCTCCGCCAAATCCGGATGCACCTTCACCGGGCGCAAGTTCGCAAACAACCCCAGCTCCTTGCGAATCTTCAGCAAGCCCTGCTCCGGCCGCACCGGCGCAAGCGGGTCGGACCACTTAGGCCCGCCGACCGCCCCCAGCAGCACCGCGTCACTCGCCCGACAAGTCGCGAGCGTCTCAGCCGGCAAGGGGTCGCCGACTTCGTCGATCGCGATTCCGCCCATCATCGCCTCGGTGAACGTAAACGTATGCCCGAACCGCTCGCCAGCCGCGACCAGCACCTTGCAAGCCTCAGCCGTAACCTCAGGCCCAACGCCATCACCAGACAATACCGTAATCTTCGCGTTCATATCAGTCTCTGCTTTCTGTTTGTCCGCAACGTCAGTGCACCTTGCGCGGCGGATCAGGAGATCCGCCGCGCGGCACCGCATCTCCATTCTCAATTCGAGCAATCCGTGTAATTCGTGGACTACTTCCCCCCCACCAGGCCTTCTCTTCGGGCAAACTCGAACAATCCACCGGCTGATACTACGTCGCGCGTCTGGCCTAGCGGCTTGAGGGGGAACTCCGCCGAGCCGTCTGCCAGTCGCAATACTTCGGCGTCCAGGTCCAGCTCTATCTCATCGCCCGTCTTGATTGTCTCGCACAGGCGCGTGGTGGATTCCACCGGGTAAAGCTCGCCGGTGGCCAGGCAGTTGCGGAAGAATATTCTCGCGAAGCTCTCCGCAACCACCGCACGCACGCCAGCTGCGCCCAGGGCGATCGGCGCGTGCTCCCGCGAGCTGCCACAACCGAAGTTCCGCCCGGCGATGACGATGGCGTATTGGCCCGGCACCTGGCCGTCCGGGATGAGGCGCGTGGTGTAATCGTTCGGCAGGCCGGACAGTGCGAAGCTGCCCAGCTGCGTGTACTCCTCGGGCACGGTCGGCACGAGCGTCATGTGCACAGCCGGTATGATCTGGTCCGTGTCGATCTTATCGCCGACGACGAACGCTTTTCCTCGAATGATATCGCTCATTTGTATAGCTCCATATTCATTTCTGGGTGCCGTGGTTTGCCGCAAGGCGGCAACCACGTTCCCATGTCATGCGCTACTGGCACCAGCGTGGTTGCGGCCGAGCCGCGGACCACGGCACCCGCTTACGCATCCCGCTCGATGGCCAGTGGCGTTTGCAGGTATTCGCGCGGGTCGGCAAATGCGCCGGCTATGGCCGAGGCTGCCACCGTGGCTGGGCTGGCCAGGTAGACCAGGCCTTCGATATCGCCCATTCGCCCGGGGAAGTTGCGGTTGGTGGTGGATATGCAGGACATCGGCGTGTTCATCCGCCCGAAGGTGTCGCCAGGCCCGCCGAGGCAGGCTGCACAGCCAGCGTTCGCGGTGAGGATAACGCCAGCCTGGGCCATGATATCCCACAGCGTCTCGCCGCCGATGGTCTCCGTCTGCAGCCGATGGTAAATCTCCGGCGTGGCGGGCACGCCGAAAGTGTCGATGGCCACCTTATGCCCGCGCACGATCGCCGCGAACGTTTCGAAGTCGCTGAACTTGCCGCCCGTGCACGAGCCGATGTACGCCCGGTCCAGCGGCAAATCGCTGCACTCGCTAACCGGCACGACGTTGCCGGGGTCGGGGTGTTTGGCGACAACCGGCACGAGGGCTGACAGATCGATATCGCACTCGCTGAGGTAGGTGGCATCGGCGTCGGCGGCCATCACCTCGTAAGCCGTCTCGGTTCCGCCGGCCTGGCAACGTTCGTCCACGAACTGCCGCGTCAGGTCATCGGCCGGGAAGATCGCGTTTTTCGCCCCCGCCTCCACGCCCATGTTGGCGATGGTCATGCGGTCCTCCATGGTCAGCGAGCCGATGCCGTCGCCGGTGAACTCCATCGCCCGGTAGGTCGCGCCGTCCGAGCCGATCTGCCCGATGATGTGCAGGACAACGTCCTTCGCCATCACGCCGGGCTGCAGGCTGCCGGTCAGTTTGAAAAGCATCGTCTCGGGCACTCGCAGCAGAATCTTGCCCGTGCCCAGCACGAACGCGGCGTCCGTGTTGCCTATACCGGTGGCGAACTCGCCGAACGCGCCGGCTGAGCACGTGTGGCTGTCCGTGCCGAGCAGCACCTCGCCGGGGCGGGTGTGCCCCTTTTCGGCCAGGGCGACGTGGCACACGCCGGCGAATTTTCGTCCGTGCTGGCAGTCCAGCGGGCCTCGCGAGCGGTCGAACCGCCACGTGCCGGCCGGGTCGTCGATGACGTCGTAAAAGTGGCGTATGCCCTGCTTCACGGCGAACACGCGCAGGCCGTCGACGTTGCGGTTGGCCTTCTCGTCGGTGGAGAAGATGTAGTGGTCGGGGATAATCACCACGCGCGAGGGGTCCCACACGCGGGCGTCTTCGCCGAACTCCTTGTGGAACACGCCGATCGTGCCAGGCCCGCACACGTCGTGGGTCATCAGCACGTCGACGTTTACCAGCACGGTCTCGCCGGCAGCCACTGCCGATTGGCCGGCCGCCCGGGCGAGAATTTTCTCGGTGAGTGTCATTGCCATGTTTGTATGCGTCCTGGCGAGCCCTTGCATTGCACCTGCAATCGCGCGGGCGGCGCTGGGGTTATCGTCATCGGCAAAGCCTACTACGCATGCCAGGCCCATGCAACAGGCGGGCTTGCTCGCGGGCGCGCGAGCGGGCTATAATGAGCTTTCCGCCCAGCCGCCCGGCCGTTCGCCGGCTGATGGATGATCCGCAAACAACAACAGGAGCAGCAATGGCAACCGAACTGATTAAGTCACTCGTCCAGGCCGTCGGCGCCGAGCACGTCGTCGGACCCGACGATCCGCGATACTTCGCCTTCACATTCGGCGACGCAACGATGTACCGCAGCCGGCCCGACGTGGTCGTCTTCCCGGCCGACGCCGAGGAAGTAGCCGCGATCATCAAACTCGCCGCCGGCAGCGACACGTTCGTCGTGCCGGCCGGCGGATTGACGGGCCTGTCCGGCGGTGCGGTCAGCCAGGGCGGCGTGCAGATGAACCTGTCGCGCATGAACGAAATCATCGCCATCGACCCCGTCGCCAAGACAGTCGTCGCCCAGCCCGGCGTGAGCTGCGCCCGCCTCAACGAAGCGCTCGCCGAGCAAGGCATGCTCATGCCCGTCGCCCCGGCCAGCCATCAGATCAGCACGCTCGGCGCGAACATAGCCGAAGCCGCCGGCGGCACGTGGGGCATGAGCAAGGGCACGTTCAAAAACTACCTGCTGGCGTTGCAAATCGTCGACGGCGCGGGCAAGATATTCCACACCGCCAAGGCGTTCCCAAAGCAGTCCACGGGCCCGGACCTGACGGCCCTGTTCCTCGGCAGCGAGGGGACGATGGGCGTCATCACGGAAGTCACCCTGCGCTGCGAATACCTCCCAGCCGACACGTGGACCATCCGCGCGTCGTTCGCCGACGAATCCGTACTGCAGGCCATTCACGAGGGGCTGGCCGAGCGGCGAATCGTGCCGCACAGCTTCGAGTACATGGACGGCCGAATGATGCAGGCACTCGGCAAAGAGCCCCACATGCTCCTGCTGCTCCAGACCGCAGGCCACCCCGCCGCCGCCAAGGACGAAGCCGAGCAGATCACCGCCATGCTCGCCCAGATGGACCCCACCGAACTTCGCCACACCAACGACAAGGCCGAGGCCGACGAGCTGTACACCGAACGCCGCAGCGCACTGGGCGCACTGGCCAAGGCCGACCCCGCCAAGCCCGTCATCGTGCAGTTCGATCCAGTGCTGCCGCTGAACCGCTTCGCCGAGGGCGTCACGAAGATGCGTCAGCTCGCCGCCGAGGCCGACCTGGAGCTGATAGTCTACGGCCACGCGGGCGACGGCAACCTGCACCCCAGCTTCATCCTCCCCGACGAGCTGGCCGAGAAGCAAAAGGCCCGCGCCGTCATCCGCAAGTTTGACGAGTGGATCGAAGCCAACGGCGGCGTGTTCGCCGGCGAGCACGCGGTGGGCTTCTTCCTCGGGCGAGACATGGACAGCATCCGCCCCACGGGCGACTACCTGCGGGCAATCCGCCGCGCGTTCGACCCAGCCGGCGTGCTCAACCCCGGCAAGATCGTCGACATCGTCGAGCCGTCGCTGGAGATGGCGCCGGTGGCCGAGCAGTACGCCGACATCGCCGCCATCGTCGCGATGTGCGCCAAGTGTCACCTCTGCAAGAACGACAGCCCGGCCTTCAAAGCCGCCCCACGCGAGTACAACACCATCCGCGGCCGACTCTCCATGATCGACGCCGCCTGCCGCGAGCAGGTACCGATGAGCGACATTCAGCCGTTGGTCGAAGAGATGCGCCCCTGGACCGAAAACATGAACTGCCCCGCCTACATCAAAGACCGCATGGCCGACCTGCTGGACATGGTAGCGGCTGCAGAGTAGCCGGCGAGCACAACGCCACATGCCCGCGTAGGCGCGGGCATGGCACCAGGCGTTGATGACGATCTGGGTGCCATGCTTTTGCCCACAAAAGCATGCCAATAGCGGCTGGACACACATGCTTCTGCAAACAGCCAGAAGCATGGCACCCCGAGGCGGAGGCCCATTTCTGCAAACACACCACAGACGTCAACTGATTATTGCGCAAGATGATATATCAGTCACGCATAATCCACTTACGGGCCCGGCTAACACCCGCCTGCGGCAGCTTTTCGCCCTACCGGGCTCAGCGGCCCCTGGGGGACTCGCTTGCACGCGGAACGAAAAGTGCGTAGGGTGGGTCCCGCCATACCTGGACAATCCCAGCTTGACCGCCAAGACATAAGGAAGACATCATGAAAGTAATCGGATTCAGTGCGGGCAGTGTCGGCCGTGAAGGCAACGTGGACCGCATGGTCAAGGCGATTCTTGACAAGAGCGGCCATGAGGTCGAATTCGTCAAACTCACCGACCTGACCTTCTCCGGGTGCAAGGGCTGTGTTCAGTTGTGCGCCAGGCCTCAGCTCTGCCAGTTGAAGGACGATGCCCAGCAGTACTATCAGAAGGTCAAGGACGCCGACGCCGTAGTGATCGGCACGCCCGTTTACTTCGGCAGCATCACCGCCACGGCAGGTGCCTTCATCGAGCGATTCTTCGGCTATCGCCACGTGGACATACCTATCGCGGGCAAGCCGTTCGTGACCGTCGTCGGCGGAGCGATGGCGCTGGACCCCGCCGTAGAACAGCTCCACAAGATGTTGGGCGCCTTCCAGGTCAACGTGCTCGACACGGTCGCGTTCGCCTCCAAGGTCCCACCTTGTTTCAAGTGCGGGCGTCACAAGGAATGCGAGATCGGCGGGCTGTACATGATGCTCGGCGACGCGGCAAAGGAATTGACGATCACACCAGAAATGTTCGCCAAGTGGGAGGACGACAGTGCCACCGCAGCCGCGATCGATGCCGCGGCCCAGAAGCTGAAGAACATCTGACCCGAAGAACGATCCGCCGCGCAACATGTGAGATTATTCGCTTGGTCAAGCGGAATGGCGGACCCTCGGCGCAGAAGACACCGAAAGCGCATCATCACGACGGGCTGCGCGAATCGCCTCGAAGGGGAGTAGACGACCAGGGCAGGCCTCTCGCCACGACTTGCCTTTCGGCGGTGCGGCGAGCTGGGCCTGCTTGCCAGACGCCGCCGAACATAGCCCCCCTTCCTCGCAAAATAACAGGGACCAACCCGCTACGGGCTGGTCCCTTTGCTCATTTGGCCTGCATGCAGCCCCACTTCATGCAGGGCCTATGTCAAACTGGGCGGCCGGCGACCTCATCCCTCCGGAAAGGCCGGGCCGGCCCAGCAAGAGGCACTACTCCTCGTGCTCCTGCAAATGGGCACGATCCATGGCCTCGGCGATGACGTCGGCGAGCGATTCGTCATCTTCGTCCACTTCGTTCTCTTCGTTTTCTTCGATCGTTTGCCGCATGCTCGCCGCGGCTGCCTGCGAAGAAGCGCTCTTGCTTTTGCGTCGCCGGCCGGGCTGGGGCACGTCGGGGATCGGCACGCGCTGCGGATGGCCCTCGACGACCTCCAAGGCCTCCAGGGCATCGGCGGCAAACAGGTCCGCGTGGATCTCCTCAGCCAGCCCCTCGGCCCGATTGAACACCCCGCCACCAACCAGCACCTGCATGTCCTGGCAGATGCCGACTTCACGGATGAGGTCGATGAGCTTGCGGACCGTCGGCGCTTCTTGCGCCAGCGAACCGAATATGCAAAGTATCTCCGGCTTGACGTGCCCGAGGAACTGCACCACCTCGTCGTTCGGCACGCACGGGCCGAGGAACCACACAGCCCACCCCTGGGCCTCGAACAGGTCGGCCGTTATCTGCGCGCTGAGCTCCTCGCCCATCCCCTCACCGGAGAGCACGACCATTCGCTGGCCCGTCTTGGGCTGAGTGGCAAGCAAGCCCTGAAGCTGATCGGCCACCAGACGATTGATCCGCGTGGCCATCTGCTCGACGATCTGCGATATGTGATTGTAGCGATGCAGCTCCGCCACTTGCTCCATCGCGGGCCAAATAATGCCTGTCAGCAATTGCGAGGCGTGCATGCCTCTGTCCTGGGCGTCCAATATCAAACGACGGGCCTCGGCCCTACGCCCCCTGAATAAGTGCTCCAGATACTGCTTGAATAAGTCCGCCAGTTTCATCGTCCGCTCCTTGCCAGCCTGTGTTAAGATAGAGATTCTGCGGTATATAAGCAAATCGACTCTCTGTCTGATAAACTTGAGAACAAGTTTACTTTGCGTAATCTAGGCACTATAGGAGGTTTATGCCCACGTCGGGAGAAATGCTTGCCCCTGCGCCGGGCCCTGCCCCGCCGATAATACACATAACTACAGTGTATTCCAGGTCTTCTTGTTCGCTACGCCGCCGATGAAAAACGCCACGCAACTACATTTTCATGCGAATATTTTCCACTTCCCACGACGCACCGCCCCCTCGCCCCACAGCCCCCGACCATCTCACGGGCCCGACTGATCTGGCTCCATGAATGGGTACGCAAAATCCCGAGCCGGCTTGAGCGTCTCTTTCACGCACAGCGGCGATGTCCACCGCGTTAAGTTAAGATATGACCCAGCCTTATCGTTCGTGCCCGATGCCCGGGCACCGCCGAAGGGCTGTTGGCCCACCACCGCGCCGCTCGGTTTGTCGTTGATATAGAAATTCCCCGCCGCCTCCAGCAGCACGTCTCTGGCCTGGGCGACGGCAGCGGCGTCCTCGGCGAAGACGGCCCCCGTCAGGGCGAACGGCGACGTCCGGTCGACCAGTTCCAGCGTCTCGGCGAACTTGTCGGCTGGGTAGACGTAGATCGTCACCACCGGGCCGAACACTTCCTCACGCATGGTCACATAGTCGCCCCGCCCGGCCACGATGACCGTCGGCTCGATGAAGTACCCCTCCTCGTCGCAGTAAGCCCCGCCGGCGATTATCTCCGCATCGGCTGACTGGCGGGCGTGGTCGATGTACGAGACGATCCGGTCGTAGGCATTGCGGTCTATCACCGCGTTGATGAAGTTGGAGAAATCCTCGACGGCCCCCATCTTCACCCGCGCCAGGTCGGCCAGCAGCCGATCCTTCAGATCGGGCCAGAGCACGTCAGGAATGTAAACGCGCGAGGCGGCGGAACATTTTTGCCCCTGATACTCGAACGCCCCTCGCACAATGGCCGTGTTCAGCGCGACGGGGTCCGCCGACTCGTGGGCGATGATGAAATCCTTGCCGCCCGTCTCGCCGACGATTCTCGGATATGTCCGGTAGTTGGCGACGTTCCCGCCGATGGTCCGCCACATGTGGTTGAAGGTGCCCACAGCCCCGGTGAAGTGAAGCCCGGCCAGGTCCCCGTGCCCGAGGGCTGCCCCGCCGAGTTCGGCGCCCGGGCCTATGACGAGATTGATCACGCCGTCCGGCAGGCCTGCCTCTGCCAGCAATTGGTAGAGATAGTAGGCTGCCAAGGCGGTCGTGCGGGCGGGCTTCCAGACGATGGTGTTACCCATGATGGCCGGCGCGGCCGCCAGGTTGCCCGCGATGGACGTGAAGTTGAACGGCCCGACGGCGAAGACGAACCCCTCCAGCGGGCGGTAGAACATTGTGTTTATCACGCCCGGCGGGCTGGTTGGCTGATCGGCGTGAATCCGCTCGGCGAAGTGCACGTTGAATCGCAGGAAGTCGATCAATTCGCAGGCTGCGTCTATTTCAGCTTGATAGGCGTTCTTGCTCTGGCCGAGCATTGTCGCGGCGTTTAGCGTATCGCGCCAGGGCCCGGCCAGCAGGTCGGCGGCTTTGAGGAATATTTCTGCGCGCTGGGTGAGGGGCGTCCGCGCCCAGTCGTGGCGGGCGGCGAGGGCGGCATCGATCGCCAGGTGAAGCTCCTCCTGCCGGCAAGAGTGGAACACGCCCATGCTTCGCGCCAGTTCGTGTGGCGGGCGGATGTCCACCGTAAGGCCGCTGCGGACCTCTCGCCCGTTGATGAATGCGGGGATGTCGACTGGCTGACTCTTCAGTTCCGCCAGGCGTTTGGTCAGTGAACGTCGCTCCTCGCTGCCGGGCGCATATTCCAGAGCAGGCTCGTTGGCAGGGGGCGGCGTGGGCAGGCCATCGCTGTTCATTAGAGGCTCCTTCCCGCTAATCAGCAATGCTTCGGTGCACGCGAAGACTCTACACGGCTGCGGAGGGAAATGCAAAGCCGGCGTAGCGGAAGGCAAAGAAGGAGACGGGGAGGGGTGTTGAAAAAGTGGCATGGGCGTTTCGTACATGCCTCACGCGGCCGTCGCGCCCAGGCAGTGCGGCCTGAATCAGGGCCAAGATGGCCCCGATACGCATGGGCAAGATGCCCATGCCACGCCGGTGACGCTGTGGGGAGCGGGTCGCGCCTGGCGGCTATTGTTCCTGCTCAACGCGGCGGAGACTGACGTCGTTGCTGATTCTCACGCAGTTCCGCCCGGCATCCTTGGCTGTGTACAGAGCATCATCGGCGATGCGGATCAACTTATCGGCATCGTTGCGGTGGGGCGCCGTCGCAGCAGCGACGCCAAGGCTGATGGTCACTTCCACTTGCGCATCACCGGCGAGAATGGCCTTTTGGCAGACGGCCGCGCGAATTCGCTCAGCCACGTAGCCGGCGAAGCTGCCCTCGCAACCGGGCACGACCATCAGGAACTCCTCCCCGCCGTATCTGCCCACCAGGTCGTAGGGCCTCATCACGGTGTTCATTCGCTCAGCCACCTGCTGGAGAACGACGTCTCCCACATGGTGCCCGTATGTGTCGTTGATCTGTTTAAAAAAGTCCACGTCTCCCATGATGACGGTGACATTGCGTTGCTCACGCTCAGCCCGCTCGAGTTCCCTGTCGAGCACGTCCAGGATGGCCCGGCGATTCCACAGACCCGTCAGGTCATCGTGGGTGGCCTGCTCTCTGAGGGTCTCCCGTGCGCCAATGAGCTCCTCTTGCAAGTCGAGAATTCGCGTAGCCGCCCTGAGGCGGACCTGCAGTTCGTTGACATCGAACGGCTTGATGATGTAGTCGTCCGCGCCGGCCTCCAGGCCGCTGACCATGTCTTCCTTCGTGCCACGCACTGTCAGGAGGATGATGTAGGCGTACTCGCCCTCCTTGCGTTCTCGCAGGCGCCTGCAGATATCCACGCCGTCCATGCCGGGCATGTTCCAGTCGAGAATGGCCAGGTGCGGCGCTTCGGGCTTCTTCAGCAGCTCCCAGGCTGCCTGCCCATCATCCACGATAACCAGCTCGAAATCCCATTGACCGAGAGTCGCTGCCAGCACGTGGCGGGAAATCGGATCGTCTTCGGCGATTAAGACTCGCATGCGGACAGTTCCTCTACCATTTGCGACAGGGCCGGGGTCAGTTCGGACATTGCTACCTTCAGTTGCGCCCATGCCTGCTGCGCCTGCTGCAAGTCACCGTATTCCGCCGCCTGTTCCAGCGACTCAGCTGCGTCGCGAGCCCGGCCGGCTTCGAAATTGCCCACAACGCCCTTGAACCTATGGGCCGCCCGCGACAACTTGTACCCGTCGCCGGAGGTCAGGCAAGCGTGCACGTCTTCCAGCATGCTGGCGCACTCGCCCAGGAACATTTCGGCAATTTCCATAAGTAGGGTTCTGTCTCCGCCAACTCTCGCCAGCGCGGTATCAACGTCCAGAGTATGAGAATTCTCGCGTGTCATATCTTTGGCCTCCTGATGTAATTTTGGCTTGCCGGGCTGGCGCGTCAGCAGCCTCTGTATTTCCTCGTAGAGCGTTTCGGCGCAAATTGGCTTGGCCACGTATGCGTCCATGCCCTCCGCCAGGCAACGCTCACGATCCCCCACCATGGCGTGGGCCGTCATCGCGACGATCGGCACCGGCGACTTGCCCATACTCCGGTGCAGTTGGCGAATGCGGGAGGTGGCCTCAAACCCACCCATCTCCGGCATTTGCACGTCCATGAGGATCAGGTCGAAATCCTCCTGCTCGCACGCCTGCACCGCCTCCAAGCCATTAACGGCCAAATGAACGGTGTGACCGGCCATCTCCAGAAGTCGCGTGGCGACCTTCTGATTCACCGGCACGTCCTCCACCAACAACAGCCGGCCCACTATGGCGCCACTCGCCGCCCCGCCCGGCCTATTCGCCCGGTTGGTCGGGTGGGAGGTCGGGTCGGTCGCGGCAATGATCGCGTTGAACACGTCCGACTGGCTGAAAGGCTTGCAGATGGCTCGGTCGACGCCGATCTGGCTGCACTGTCGGCGATCATCCTGAATGTTGGCGGCGCGGACCATCATGATCGTCTTGTCGCACGGCGGCCCGGCCTGTTTGATATGCTCGACCAAGGCGAACCCGTCCGTGCCGGGCATGTGTGCATCAATGAGCCCGAGCTTGTAGGGCCGGCCCTGCTCACTGGCCTGGCTGAACATCTCAACAGCCTGCTGGTAGCCCGTCGCAAGGGACACGTCAATGCCCCATCGGGTCAGCCAGACGCTCAGAATGCTGCCTGTCGTGTCGTTGTCGTCGACGATCAGGGCTCGCAAGCCGTTGAGGGTCTCATCGGCAAGGATCGGTTTGCTCACCGCGCCGCCGACCAGACCCACACGAACAGTGAAGTGGAACGTGCTTCCCTCGCCGGGCTGGCTGTCCACCCATATTTGTCCGTCCATGAGTTCTGCCAGTTGCGCGCAAATTGCCAGACCCAAGCCCGTGCCGCCGAACTTCCGCGTCGTCGACCCATCTGCCTGGATGAACGATTCGAAAATCGCCGCCGCCTTGTCTTTGGCAATGCCGATCCCACTATCGGCAACGGCGAAGTGCAGCGTGCAGCCGGTGCTGTCCAGGTCCGTCTGGGTGACGGTCACGACCACCTCGCCGACTTCGGTGAACTTTATCGCGTTGTCGACCAGGTTAACGATGATCTGCCGCACCCGGCTTGGATCGCCAAGCACGTGCTCGGGAACGTCCGGGGCAATGTCGCAAATGAGTTCCAGGTCCTTCTTGTCGGCCTTGACAGCCACCGATGCCAGCGACTCGCGCATGCAATCGGATGTCGAGAAGGAGATGCTGTCCAGCGTAAGCTTGCCCGCCTCGATCTTCGAGAAGTCCAGAATGTCGTTGAGCAGGCCCAACAAGGTCTCTGCCGAGCTCTTGGATACTGTCAGGTACTCACGCTGCTCGTCGCTCAGTTCCGTATTCAACGCCACATCGAGCATGCCGATCACGCCGTTCATGGGCGTTCGAATTTCATGGCTGACGTTGGCCAGGAATTCGCTCTTTGCGGCGCTGGCAATTTCCGCCTTTTGCGCCATTTCGTTCGCCCGGTCGATGGCCTGCTCCAACTGGGTGTTTGTGTGGCCAAGCGCCTTATTCGCCGCAGCGGCTTGGGCCTGCATGAACTCCAGATTAGCCACCACCTGCTGCAGAGACGCCCGGGCGAACTCCGTCTGGGCGGCCTGCTCGGCGAGCGACTCCTCGGCGAGTCTGGCCTCGTCACGATCACGGACAGCTCGCAACTCGGCGGCCTCTCGCTCGATAACTTCCTTGCCCAACTCCTCATTGGCCTCGACCGCCAGTTGGATGTAGTGCCCCAAGTGTCGCTCCGAACGCGTCATCGTCCTGAAAGACACCACAAAAACCACCGCCGCGGTCAGTCCGCCCACGCCGGCTACAAGCCAGAACGCCAGCTGCGAAGTATGCTCAACGGCAGTAAAATCCCACATCACAATCAGCTTGCCGACATCCCGCCCGCCAGCGTCCGTTAGTGGAACCAACGCAAGCATGAAGTGTTCGCCGCCTGCCCCAGCCCTCACCGTATCGCAGTACCCCGATGCATTGAGTGAGTTTTGCGTCAGCGCTGTCTGCAAATGCACATCCAGGCCTGCCGGAGGCCCATCCATCAGAACACGGGTGGCGTGCCAGTCCCAGTCGGCCGGACGGCCTAGCATCTTCATGCCGTCCTCCCACTTCTCGCGCTCCAGGTAGGTCTTGTTGATCGCGACGGCCGTATCAACCCCAACCACGCCTCCGATGCTGTTCAATACGCTGTCCAGCTCCTGGCCAAGTTGCAGATAGCCCAGCAACCGTCCATCTTCATCTCTGACGGGCTTGACCACCCGCAATGTGAAAGTGCCCAGCGATCCCAGCTCAATGCCGCTGGCCGACTCGCCCGTGCGCTCGGCCTCGATCATCGAGAGCCGCTCATTCCTGTCGCCGTACTGCAGCGGGTAATGCCCCCGAAGAATTACTCTTCGGTCCAGCCCAATGAAGTACATATGCGTAATGCCTTGCCGCTTGCGATAGATGTCAAAGGCCGACGCCGTTGCAGCCAGCAGACCCTCCCTGTCTTCATTGCGAAATCCCTCCCTCACGCCAGGCAGTTCCGCCAGGCGGTCGCAGACATCCTCCATCACGGAAGTTCCGCCCGCCACCTCACGCTGCAGCCCCAATTGCACGCCCTCGACCCGACGCTGCATTTCATTGCGGACCACGTACTGCTTGAACTGGAAGAAGCCCAACACCATCGCAGCCATCACGACTACAGCGCCCAGCACCAATGTCAGCATCAAACGACGCGTGGTCCGCGCACATCTCGCCTGGGCTGCAACTGCGTCCACAAAAACTGCCCCGCCCGCTTGTGGCGCAGAACCGGTCGACCTCTTGGCAGTGTCCTCGTCTTTTCTCACTTTCATATCCCTTAATCAGCAGAAACAAATAGACCGGCCTATCGAGCGATAGAGCTCGCACAGGCCCGTCGGGCGGCATTTGGCCTCCTAGCGCATAGTGCCTACAATTTCTTGTTACAACTAGCCTTACACCGTAGTACAACGGCAGCCCGGTGGGCTTTGCGACGGTACTTCCATTGCCCTGAATATCGGTGCAATTTGGGGGGGCCTTAAGGGGAAACCCGGCTTTTTTCGCAATTAAAACTTGAATTGTCGGCGATGGCTTTTCGCCCGCCAAATGCCCGCATCCTGCCGAGATGCTTGCCTCTCCCTCTCGCGTCGCCTAGGCTATTGACATGAACAGAATTGGATTCGGATACGACTCTCACCGCTTTGCCGACGACTGCTCGCTGGTCCTCGGCGGCTGTCAGTTGGCGCACACCCAAGGCCTGGCGGGCCATAGCGATGCCGATGTCCTGCTGCACGCCGTCACCGATGCTATTTTGGGCGCGATCGGGGCCGACGACATCGGCCAGCTCTTCCCCGACACCGACCCCGCCAACGCCAACGCCGACAGCGCCCGCTTCCTGCGGCACGCGCTCGACCTGGCCGGCCAAAAGGGCTATCGCGTGGGCAACTGCGACGTGACGGTCATCGCCGAAGCGCCAAAGCTCGGCGCCCACAAAGCGGTCATCAGGCAGAACGTGGCTGAGCTGCTCGGTGTAGGTGAGGACGCCGTCGCCATCAAGGCCACCACCAACGAGGGCATGGGCGCTGTCGGCCGCGGCGAGGGAATCGTCGTCATGGCCGTCGTCTGCCTCGTTGAGTGTTGAGCCGGCTTCCCTTCCCCCGCTACGCGCCCCTACCCACCGTGCTGCCCTCACTGTATAATTCCCCGACCATGGACATCGCGCTTTTCAATATCGCTTGAATTGTCATGTCGCCCCGCGCTACTCTCCACCAACGCATCCCTGTATAATTCCCCAACCATGAACATCACGCTTTACAACACCGCCACACGCAGCAAGGATCCATTTGAGCCCCTCGAGCCCGGCAAGGTGCGTCTGTACGCCTGCGGGCCTACCGTCTACAAGTCCGCCCACATCGGCAATCTGCGAACGTACGTGTTCGTCGACATCCTCGTGCGCCTCCTGCGCAACAGCGGCTACGAGGTCCGCCACGTCATGAACGTCACCGACGTTGGCCACCTGACCGACGACGCCGACGAAGGCGAGGACAAGATGGCCCTGGCGGCGGCCGACGAGGGCAAGACAGTCTGGGAAATCGCACAGTTCTACTGGGACGCCTTCCGGGCGGACATGGCTGCCCTAAACATCCGCGAGCCGGACGTGTGGTGCCGCGCGACCGACCACATTCAAGACCAGATCGACCTGGTTCAGACGCTCGAAGCCAAGGGCTATACCTACCCGATCGAAGGGGACGGCATATACTTCGACACGTCGAAGTTCCCCGACTACGCCAAGTTCGCCCGCCTGGACCTCACAGGCCTCAAGGCCGGCGCTCGCGTGAAGATGGCAGCCGGCAAACGTAACCCGACTGACTTCGCCCTCTGGAAAATATCCCCCACCGACAAGCAACGCCTCATGGAATGGCCAAGCCCGTGGGGCGTGGGCTTCCCGGGCTGGCACGTCGAGTGCTCCGCCATGGCGATCAAGCACCTCGGCGACCGTGCGGACATCCACTGCGGCGGGACGGACCTCGTGCGGATTCATCACACAAACGAGATCGCCCAGTCCGTATGCGCGATGGGCCATGAGTGGATAAAGCTGTGGATGCACGGCGAGTTTCTGACGATGGCCAAAGCCGACGGCCAGGACGCCGAGCGGATGAGCAAGTCAAGCGGCGAGTTCATCACCGTGCCGATGCTCGTCGAAAAGGGCTACGACCCGCTGGCGTACCGCTACTTCCTGCTCAACGCCCACTACCGCCAGCAACTCTCCTTCAGTTGGGATGTCCTGGACGGCGCGACCAACGCCTTCGCGCGCCTCAAGCGGACCGCGCTCGACCTGCGGGCGAGCTACAGCGGCGAGCAACCCATCGAGCAGTACATGGCCGAGTTTCGCACCGCCGCCAACGACGACCTGAACATGCCCCGCTGCCTGGCCGCGATGTGGAACGCCATTCGGGATTCCGGCGCGGACAAGGGCAGCATATACGCCACGCTGCTGGCCATGGATGACGTGCTGGGCTTCGACCTGGCCAACATGCAGGACGACGCCGCTCAGGTCGGCCAGGCTGAGGGCGACCGCATAGAGGCCCTCATCGCCGATCGCGCCGCAGCCAAGGCTGACAAGAACTTCTCCCTCGCCGATAAAATCCGCGACGGCCTGATCGCCGAAGGCATCGTCCTGGAAGACTCACCCGGCGGCACGACCTGGCGCAAAGCTTAGCGGGCCTGGCCGTTCGTGGCCCGCCGCGGCGGGCGTGGCAGGGCCGTCTCGGCCGTGCACTCTTGCTTCTTCTGTCTTGTCTTCATCTGCCAGGAGCAGGATGCTCCTGGGACGCATGGGCAAGATGCCCATGCCACGCTGGGGCGGCCTCGCTTTTCCCTTCGCCATGCCCCCTCTCCGCCGGTATCATAACGCCATGACACGGACACGGACGTCCACATATCGGGTGCTGGGTATCGACCCCGCCCTGCACACCACCGGCTACGGCGCGATCGACTTCGCCGCAGCAACGCCCACCATCGTCGAAGCGGGCACGATAACCACCAACCCCCAGGCCGACCTGGCTGAGCGCATCACCCAAATCCACGCAGACCTGACCGACCTGCTGGCCGAGCTGACGCCCGATCTGCTCGCCATCGAAAACCTCTACGCCCACTACAAGCACCCGCGAACGGCCATCATAATGGCCCACGCCCGCGGCGTAGTACTCCTCGCCGCCCAGCAAGCGGGCGTCGCTGTGCGGAATCTGCAAGCCACCCGCATCAAGAAATCCCTAACTGGCAACGGCCACGCCAGCAAACGCCAAGTTCAACTCGCCATCCAATCCACCTTCGGCTTGCCCGCCCCCCCCGAGCCCAATGACATCGCCGACGCCTTGGCGATTGCGTTGTGCGCGGGACATCGGTTATAGAACAACACTATGATAGCTAGACTCTCTGGACGACTCGAACACCTAGCCGACGGGGCGGCCCTGGTCGATCTCGGCGCGGGGCTGTGGTATGAGTTGCTCGTGCCCGCCTGCGACGTGGAGCGGCTCAGCCGCCGCGTCGGGCAGGATGTCGTGTTGCATACCATCCATTACATCGAGGGCGACCCGTCGCGCGGGTCGATGGCGCCGAAGCTGATCGGCTTCAGCGCGGAGGCCGACCGCGACTTTTTCCGCACGTTCACGAAGGTCAAGGGCATCGGCGTGCGGACAGCACTGGCAGCCCTGGTCAGGCCCATCGCGGAGATCGCCTCCGCCATACAGGCCAAGGACGCCAAGATGCTGACCGTGCTGCCCGGCATCGGCGCACGCACCGCCGAGCGTATCGTCGCCGAGTTGCACGGCAAGGTGGAGCAGTTCGCAGGCCCCGCCGCCCCTGCCGGCGAGGCCGAGCTGCCCGAAGCCGGCGCCGAAGCCATCGCCGTGCTCGTCCAGCTTGGCGAGCGACGGGCGGACGCCGTCGCGCTAGTCGAGCGAGTCCTCGCCGTCGCGCCCGATAGCGACTCGCCCGAGACGATCCTTCAACACGCATACAAGCTCAAAGCGGGGGCCGGCTAAACAATGGCACGCGACAAAATTATCAGCGGCGAATCGACAGGCCCCGAGGACGAACACTTCAACACGTCCCTCCGCCCCGAGCGGCTGGACGACTGCATCGGTGGCGGCGACCTGATGGAAAAACTGCGGATCGCCATCGCAGCCGCCCGCCAGCGAGACGAGCCCATGGAGCACGTCCTCCTGCATGGCCCGCCGGGGCTCGGCAAGACAACCCTCGCCTACGTCATCGCCCACGAAATGGACGCCACCATCAAGGTCACCTCGGGCCCGTCGCTCACTCGCCCCAGCGACCTGATCGGCATACTTACCAACCTCGAGCGCGGCGACGTGCTGTTCATCGACGAGATCCACCGCTTGTCCGCCACCGTGGAAGAGTACATCTACCCGGCCATGGAAGATTACAAGGTGGACTTCATCGTCGACTCCGGCATGCACAGCCGCACGATTAACCTGCCGCTCAAACCGTTCACGCTCATCGGCGCAACCACGCGGGCGGGCATGCTAAGCCCGCCGCTGCGAACGCGGTTCGGCATCAGCCATCACCTGGAGTTCTGGCCGCCGGAAGACCTGCTCGCCCGCGCGAAAATGAGCGCCGAAATGCTCTCCCTGACCGCCGACGAGCAGGCGCTGACAACACTGTCAGGCCGGGCGCGCGGCACGCCGAGAATCGTCAACCGCCTGCTGCGCCGATGTCGCGATTACGCGGAAGTGAAAGGCGACGGCACGCTCACGCCGGATAGCGTCGACGCTGCCCTGGCGCTGGAAGGCATCGACGCACTCGGCCTGGACGACCTCGACCGCCGGTTCCTGACGGTGATCATCGACATTTACAAGGGCGGGCCGGTCGGCATAGAGGCCGTCGCCGCCACGCTCGGCGAGGAGACGGACACGCTGGTCGACGTCGTCGAGCCGTTCCTGCTGCAGACAGGCCTGCTAGCCCGCACCCGCAAAGGCCGGCAGGCGACAAGCAAGGCATATGAACACCTCGGCATCGCCGGCACCCCGCCGGTCGACGAGACAACACTGTTCGATCAGCCGTAGCTTGGTGCCATGCTTTTGCCTACAAAAGCATGCTTCTGCAAACAGCCAGAAGCATGGCACCCAGCCCCAAACCTCACCCCTCAAACCTCAAACCTATAACCCCCACGCCTTGGCGAACGCTTCGAAGCTCCGGTCGTACGTCTTCTCCGCCTCGGTCGGGAAGCAACAGCCTGGCAGTTGCTTGCTCTTGAGATGATACGCGATGCAGTCGCAGCACATGCCGCGCCGCTCGCAGCTCGTGTACGTGCAGGTGCAGTTGTCGGTGTTGGCCTGTTTCTTGCATTCCGCCATGGGTGGCTCCTTGTATTCGATGGCCCGTTGGTTATAAGCGAGGCCGCATTATAGCTCGCCCGCCCGGGGCTGCAAAAGCTCTTGTCCGCCGACGCCGGCCGTGGTAGCTTCCCCCGCCAACTGGAAGCAGCGTGGCATGGGCATCTTGCTCCTGCACACTAAGCTGTTCGTGGTGTGCACACCTGCCTGCCGGTAGGCACGGTCTTGCCCATGCGTCGCAAGGCCACTGGCCGTGCACCAACTGCAACGCAAAGACCAGGGCCAAGATGGCCCTGGGACGCACCGGCAAGATGCCGCTGCCACGATGAAACAGCTTTCAACAAGGAGCCCCAATGGCAGACCGCGCAGTGATATTTGACATGGACGGCGTGCTGGTCGACAGCTACCAGGCGCATCTGGAATCGTGGCGAGAGCTTGGCGCCGAGCACGGCCTGACGATGACCGACGACGAGTTCTCCGCAACGTTCGGCCGGACCAGCCGGGACATCATCCGCAACCTGTGGGGCGATGCGATAGCCGACGCCGACGTCGCCGCCGCCGACGACCGCAAGGAAGCGATGTACCGCGAGATTATCAAGCACGACTTCCCCGCCATGGACGGGGCGACCGAGCTGCTGCGGGGGCTTCACGCGGCGGGCTTCGCACTGGCGATCGGCTCATCGGGCCCGCCGGAGAACGTAGCCGCCGTGTGCGAGTGCCTGCCCGGCGCTGAGCTGATCTCCGCGCAAGTAACCGGCACGGACGTGACCCGCGGCAAGCCCGACCCGCAGGTGTTCCTGATAGCCGCTGACAAGCTGGGCGTCGATCCCAGCCACTGCGCCGTAGTGGAAGACGCCCCCGCCGGCGTCGAGGCAGCCCGCGCCGCCGGCATGGCAGCCATCGCCATAACAGGCACAGCCGACCGAAGTGAATTGCGAAATGCAGGCGCCCATTTCGTCGTCGATTCACTGCGAGAGCTTACTGTGCCTCTGGTAGACGAAATCATTGATTCGTTTCAATGGCCGGACAAAATGAGGGTCGCAAAATGGGTATGGCGGCTGGCGCAGATCCATGTGGCCGCTCAACGCCTAGCTATGGACCATCACATCTTCACAGAGGCGAAGGACATTATTGCAAACAGCCCCGTAGCCCGACAGCCAAGCCATTTCCACTCTATGTTAACCAGAAGCTACAACGACGCCGTGGTAATGCAGGTTAGACGCCTCACGGAAAAGGACTGTAAAGACAAGCGCCGAAGAACTCTCAGCATTCCTCTGTTACTCAGTGACATGCGAGACCACCACAAACTTCTCTCAAAGGAACGTCATGTTCGCCTCTGGCAGCGCGTCCCAAGTTATCGCAACAACTGGCAGCACTGGGAACATGTCGCCCGCCGCGACTTTGACGGGCTGTGCGGCAGCACTGCGGAGTATTTCCCGGCTCAGGCCATTGAAGAAGACTTGCAGGAGTTGCAGGACGCTGTTACAAGCATCAACGCCTTGGCAGACACAACGATAGCGCACCAAGACATCACCCCCTTCGCAGAGCCGGTAACATACCCCGAATTGGAGGCGGCAATCGAGTTGATCGAGAAGATACTCAAGCGATATGGGAGGTTGCTGAAAGGGAGTATGCCTTTTCAGCTCCTACCGGAATTCCTCTACGACTGGAAGGCGATCTTCCGTGCCCCATGGATCACCTCCCCGGGAACCACGCCATAGCACCCCGGCTACAGCGTCGCCTCGAAGGCTGTTGATCGCAGGTCGGCGGCACCGCAGTAGAGGCACTTGCGGTGCTTCGCCGCCAATGTACGCCCGCACTTACTGCACTTGCGGACGCCGGCGGTAATCTTGCCGTCCGGCGTACCGTCGGATATGTCGATCTCGACCATGCGGTTGATCAGCTCCTCTTCCGTCAGCCCAAGCTTCTCCTGCATCAGCGACCACATGGCCGCGTTGACAAGCGTCAGCCGATCCAGTCGGCCTTCCAGGTATCGCACATCGCGACGGGCCGTCAGAGCGCTGCTACTCGCCCGGCCTGACTGCAACTTGGCTTGCCCAGCCACATGCGCCGCCATCGAGCCGACTGCCGATATGTGAATTCCGTTCATAACCGTCCCAACCTTTCTTTCCCTGCTCCGCGTCATCCGCGCCGGAGCCTGCCAGCCGCCCTAGTCGTCTTCCGGTGGGAACCATTCTCCGCTGAATACTTCCGCCGCCGGGCCTGTCATCATCAGGTGGGAGTCTGCCTCCCGCCAGTGCAATCGCAGGTCGCCGCCCGGCAGGTGGGCCAGCAGCTCGCGTCCCGTTCGTCCGGTAAGCACGCCCGCTACGCACACCGCCGACGCGCCCGTGCCGCACGCCAGCGTGGGCCCGCTGCCACGCTCCCAGGTGCGCATGGTCACTTCCTCAGCCGAGTGGACCTGCACAAAATGCACGTTCACGCGCTCGGGGAACAGTTCGTGGTTCTCGATGGCCGGGCCCACCTCAGCCAGCCGCACTGCCGCTACGTCGTCCACGTAAATCACCGCGTGGGGGTTGCCCATGGAAACGCACGTCATGGCAAAGGATTGGCCGCACGCGTCTATCGGCGCGTCGATGGCCCGCTCGCCGGGCAGCGTTACCGGTATGTCAGCAGGCGCGAGAATGGGCTCGCCCATGTCCACGGTGGCGCTGCTGGCCAGGCCGTCGGTGTCGACCGCCAGTTCGATAGTCTTGATGCCCGCCGCCGTCTGGACGGCCATGGGGTTGACCGGCGCCCGGTCGTGCTCGTAGGCGTACTTGGCGACGCAGCGTATGCCGTTGCCGCACATTTCGCCTTCCGAGCCGTCGGCGTTGAACATCCGCATCCGCACGTCGGCTGAGTCGCTGGGCATGATGAGTATCAGCCCGTCGGCCCCGATGCCGAAGTGGCGGTCGCTGACTGCCCGGGCGATGGCCTGGGGATCGTCCACCGGCCCGTCGAAACAGTCCACGTACACATAATCGTTACCGATGCCGTGCATCTTGGTGAATCGCATGGTGCGCTCCTCAAATTCACGTAGGATTATAGCACACCCCGCCCCCATGCGAATAGTCACCCGTCACTGCCCCGCAACGCTTCTGCTCGTGGCCTGGGCACCCGCCTACCGGCAGACAGGTCTTGCCCATGCGTCGCCGGGCCGTCCCGGCCGTGCCCGCTTCTTCTCAATTCGAGCCATTCGTGTAATTAGTGGACGGCCCGCTTCTTGCTTCGCCGCCACCATCAGCCGACCTGCAACTCCTTTTGGCGTTTGTCGAGTTGGCCACGCAAGCGAACGAGGATCGATGAATGCATCTGGCTGACGCGACTCTCGGACAGGTCGAGCGTCTCGCCGATTTCCTTCATCGTCATCTCTTCAAAGTAATACAGGATGATGATGAGCCGTTCAGCCCGGCTCAGGCCCCGCGTGACCAGATCCTTGATGTCTCGTCGTTGCACGCTACGGAACGGATTGACGCTGCGCGCATCTTCGACGACGTCAATTTCGCAGACGTCTTTGCTGGAATCGGTCTCGAACCATTTGCGGTTCAAGGACACGACACCCACCGCGTAGGCGTCCCTGCGGAGCTTGCGGAACTCCCGCATGGAAATGCGCATCTCTTTGGCGAGTTCTTTCTCATTGGGGGTCCGGCCGAGGCGGGCCTCCAGAGCCTGCATGGCCCGGCCCAGCTTGTGGGCGCGGTTACGCACCAGCCGAGGCACCCAGTCCAGGCTGCGCAGCTCATCCAAGATCGCCCCGCGAATGCGCGGCGCACAATATGTCTCGAACTTGACGCCCCGCTCGGGGTCGTAAGCCTTCAGAGCGTCCATAAGGCCAAACACGCCGGATGAGATCAGGTCGTTGACATCGACCTCATCGGGCAGTTTCGTGTGTAGGCGCTCGGCTGTGTACTTCACGATCGGCAAATAGTTCTCGAGCAGCCGGTTTCGCGATTCTTCCGACTTGGTCTTGAAATATTCACCCCACCACTCACTCACGAGCTGCGGGTCCGCTTTTACTGTCGTCATCTTCATGTCACGATCCTTCCGTGCTTGCCACGCTCGGCCATCCTTGGCCATGGGCGGCAGTAACTAATTGCCCAAAACGCATGATTGACAGCCTTCGGCGAACTGGCTGCGATCTGCTAGCCACCCTCCGTGCCAGCCTATCTTATCTATATCACGCATTTCCTGTAACCTTTATACTCTACTTATATTATTCTGTCAACGTACTTTATTTATTTTGACAGACCTTTTCTTTGCTCAGGCGAGGCTATCGCCACTTATCTGCTTATTATTCAGTGGCTTAAGATCGCGAGAGTCATTTGCGCCGCCATAGCATATTTTTGAGGAGATGGCGAATTCGGGGCCGGCAGGCCTTCGCTGAGCCGTATGAGAGGGCCAGAATCCCGGCATGACCAGGCCAGGCCCGACCCGTCTGGGCAGCAGATGCTCGGTCGCGGCGCCGGCAGGTGCGTTTGCAGCGGCCGGGGCCCGCATGGCCGCCCGACTCAACATGCGTCGGCCTTGGGCGCACACCAGCAGCAGGAAGGCTCCGCCAGCAGCAAGAGCGATACCGGGAAGGGGTTGCCGGGCCGTCTCGGCTGCCGGAGCGCGGCCTCGCAGCCCGGCTTGCCTTTCGGCCTCCCCGACGAGCAGTAGCCCACCAAGGACCACTTCCCCTAGCACGATGATGAGCAACACCGGCGTGAGAAACAGCCCGGCGTGCCTGGTCAGTCTGTCATTCTTTGCATGTTTCAAGTTCGATCCTCCATGATCGATACCTGTTTACGTTCTCGGCGCCTCCCGGTCGGCATCGAGGCGCTCGAAGTATTCACGAATTTCCTGCAATGACCGGTTACGTGATTTCATTTCCGTGATGATCTGCAGCCGGTGGAACACATCCTCCCCGAACAACCGGTGCCCCCCGGGCGTCCACCGCGTCTCGTGAAGCAGACCCATGATCGCGTAGTTGTGGACCGTCTGGCGACTAATGCCGACGTGCTCCACGATCTCACCAATGCGATACAACTTCGGCGGCACCAGCCCGAACGGCCCGACGCCGAAGGGCGCCTCGCCGAATCCCATCCCGCCGGCCGATGCCATGGTGTCATTCACTGAAGCCCCACGCCTATGGGCAGACATCTGCCCGTCGGCAGGTGGCTGGTCATCGGAGATCGGCTGGCCGGGAGATGGCTGACGGGACGCCTTGTCACTGGATGGCTGACCAGTGGCCGCCTGACCGCCGGCTGGCTGGCCGCTGGACGGCTGGCCGGGAGATGACTGACCGTCGGCTGGCTGGCCGGAAGCTGACTGACCGCCGGCTGACTGGCCGCCGGCTGACTGACCGCCGGCTGACTGGCCGCCGGCTGACTGGCCGCCGGCTGACTGGCCGCCGGCTGACTGGCCGCCGGCTGACTGGCCGCCGGCTGACTGGCCGCCGGCTGACTGGCCGGGAGATGACTGACCACCAGATGACTGACCGCCAGATGACTGACCGCCAGATGACTGACCGCCAGATGACTGACCGCCGGCTAGCGCCGGACTGCCTGGCAACGGTTCACTTTCAGGCGACGAATTGTTCGATATGTCGTTCATTGGCAAAATCTATTTTTACGTTTTGCAAAAGATATATATAACTATCGAAATGACACGTCAAACAAAAAGATAAAAAGTTTTACTTTTTTTTCTGCCTCCCCTGCTTCAGGGCCCGTCCCAACTCCTTACGCCCAAGCCAACGCATCGTAACCGTCACCCTCTAAGATCTCTCGGGAGCAGTATGCAGTATGCAGTATGCCTGCTCTTCGGTCTCCAGGAGGCCCCAGCCGTTGTAGTTGTGGCTGTACTTGTTGGTTGGCTGCATCGAGGTAGTTGACTGTATCCGGGCCCCCTTCAACGTGACTGGTGACCAACGTACGGCTCAATCGCCAAGATGCCCGACTCCGGCGCTGGCCGCACCGGCTCACTCTCCCGTGCGTCACTTCTCCCACCCGCAGCCCAGCGACCGTCTGCAGCGCATGATAGAGCGAACCGGGAACGAGTTCCTCCGACGCTGCCCACTTGAACACCGATCTGATGCGGGATATCTGCTTGTTGATGGTCTTGCGGCGCCAGCCCGTCTCGATCATCTTCTGCCGAAGGGCCTTCAACGCCACCGGGCCGAACGCAAGCGCGGACGTGTGCCCATACAGCTGGCGGAGCGGCCGAAGGGCTTGTCGGAAGGTCCCCAGCTCGGACGTGGGCGTGCCGTCGGGCTTGCGGTAGTACCCCTCTGCGTGACGCCAAAATGCTGCCACGACGTTCGTCACCGCCATGGCCCGGTCTTGAGCGAACTCAGCCGTCAGTCGCCGACCGTTGGCAAGGTACTCCCAACGACGCGATTATACTCAGCCTTGCTTGCCTCCGTGCCGTGCGGGCCGAGGAAGATATCTCGCCCCTCGATCTTGACGTAAGCTTGACCGGAAGCGCGATGCAGACAGTAAGCAGGCGGGCGTTTGGTGAGCTTTGGCATGTGCGGTCTCTTTCGCCGTTCGAGCCAAAGCAGTATGTACTGCTTTGGCCGTGGCCTTTGAGCCGCACTGCCTCACGCGGGCAGGTACGCTATCGATAGCGTTCAGCGTTCGTTACAACAATGGGCGATACTGGACTCGAACCAGTGACCTCGCGGGTGTGATCCGCGCGCTCTAACCAACTGAGCTAAACGCCCTCAGGCAGCAGATTATACATACGCGACCGCCGACTGCAACAGCTTTCGCTCGGTAGCCGAGCGGCAGATGCGGGGCCGAGAGCAGAGAGATGCGCGGGTGCCCTGCTTCCCGCCGGCTGGTGCGATGCATCTGGCTGTTGGCAGAAGCATGCCGGCGAGCGTCATGCAGTCAGGCCCTGCCTGGCTAGCGCTGCTCGCCTAGCGAGCGGAGAACTTCGAGGGTGGTCGTGAAGTCTTCCGGCAGCGGCGCTTCGAGGCGCATGGGCTCGTCGGTGCGGGGGTGGCGGAACTCGATGGTCCGTGCGTGCAGCGCTTGACGGAGAATGAGCGGCCCCTCGGCGACATCCGCCCGGCCTTCCAGTTGGCTGCGGTAAATCGGCCCGCCGCCGTACATTTTGTCGCCGACGATTGGATGGCCCATGCACGTCATGTGGACGCGAAGCTGGTGCGTCCGCCCGGTCTTGGGGTATAGCGACATCAGCGAGAAGCTCGCCTTCGAGCCGCCGACGTTGCCGATTCGTTCGACGACCTGATAACGAGTGACGGCGTCTTTGGTGGTCGCGGGGTACGGCTTGCCCGTTTTGCGGTGGACGGCGTACTTCTCCCGAAACCGCGGATGCTTGCCGATAGGCTGATTGATGATGTCTTCGTCGAGCTTCACCAGGCCGTGGACTATTGCTGTGTAGGTCTTTTGAATATGGCGATGCTCGAACTGGTGGCCCAGCCGCCACAGGGCCAAGTCCGTCTTGGCGATGAGCATGATGCCCGTCGTGTCGCGGTCCAGCCGATGGACGATGCCAGGGCGAAATACCTCGCCGTTGGTCGGCAGGTCGCCGATATCCCGCCAGTTCGTCTTGAAGTAGTACGCCAGACCGTTGACGAGCGTGCCCGTCCAGTTGCCGCGGGCTGGGTGGACAATGATATCGGCCTGCTTGTTCAGGGCGAGCAGGTCGTCGTCTTCGTAGACGATGTCGAGGGGGATCGGCTCGGGCGGAATCTCCATCGGCTTGATAACGGGGAGCATCATGTCGATGACGTCGTCGGTGCGGATGACGTAGCTGGGCTTGACGGTTCGCCCGTTGACGGTGACGCTGCCCTCCTTAATGTAGCGTTGGAGTGCGGCGCGGGAGGTATCCTTGCCGAGCCTGCCGGCGAGGTACTTATCCAGGCGGCGGTTTGGCCTGGCACGGCGGATATCGATGCGGCGGTGCTGCAGGCCGTCCTGTTCGGCGGGGATCTCTGTCTCGATGGCCTCAAGCCCATCGGCGTCGATCTCCTGGGGTACGGCGTCCGGGCTGTCGGGATTATCGCTCATTTAGCGCGTGTAGCTGGGCCTAGCAGCCCGTGGTAACAGCAACAATGCACGGGCGGGACGCCCCTGCGACGCATGGGCAAGATGCCCATGCCACGAAAGAATCTCATCGGCCGGTCTGTCGGTGGCTCTGGCATAAAAGAAACCAGCCGCACCCGCAAACCGGCAGTGTCCGTCACAGCGACACGGTCCGGCCAGCGCACGCGGCTGGTATGGTTCAGGCGATTCGCCCGTTCTGCCCGTAAGCTACTTGATCAGAGAGAGCGCAACGTCGGCGGCACTGGCTGCATCGGCAGCGTAGCCGTCGGCGCCGATTTCGTCGGCGAAGTTCTGCGTTACCGGTGCGCCGCCAATGATAGTCTTGGTAGCCACGCCGGATTCCTTGAGGGCCTTGACCACGTCAGTCATCTGCGGCATGGTGGTGGTCAGCAGGGCGCTCATGGCACAAACGGCGGCGCCGCTATCCTTGCAGGCTTCGACGAACTTGTCGGGCGTCACGTCGGTGCCGACGTCGACGACCTTCAGGCCGGCGCCGGTGAGCATCATGCCGACGAGGTTCTTGCCGATGTCATGCAGGTCGCCCTTGACGGTGCCCAGCACGACGGTGGCGATTGGCTCGACGCCGGCTTCGATGAGCTTGGGCTGGAGGATTTCCATGGCCGAGTTCATCGCGCGAGCGGCGATCAGCACCTCAGGCACGTACACTTCGTTGGCCTTGAAGCGCTGGCCGACAACGCCCATGCCGGCGATCAGGCCCTTCTCCAAGATTTCCTCGGGCCCGGTCCCGTCAGCCAAGGCGGCCTTGGTAAGTTCAGTAACCGTGTCGCGGTCACCTTTGATTAGTGCGTCAGCTAGTGCTTGCAAATCTGCCATGCCTAAGTCTCCGATCTGGTCACTATTTGGCATTCATTTACGGACGGTCAGGTCCACGAAACGTCGTTACAACGGTCAACGTAGCCGCCTTATCGACTTATTATGTCACATCGCCGAAACACTACTATACATTCAACTTCTTGTAAATATACTTTCCGCTTTTTTTCCCGAGCCTGCCAATGAGCAACTCGGCCTTACGGTGACTCACCGGGAAAGACAAAATCGCTGTCCGGTCGAGGGCCAGCCGGATCCGGGTCGGCGAACGGGTCGGCGAACGGGTCGACAAACTGATCATACGGATCGCCGGCGCCCTCCAGTATTTCCGTGAGCGACGGCGTCTCATACACCATCGTCACCGGCTCTTCGAGCGAAGGCAATTGCTCCTTGAGGCGTTGGGCCACCAGGAAGGGGGACGAGCCCTCAATATCCTTCATGTCCAACACCGCCTGCAGTTCCGCATCGGCCGATGCCAGGTCGCCCCGGTTCTTAGCCACGCCAGATAAGCCTATGTGCGCCTTGGCCACAATTTTCGGGTGGTCGGCAAACTCCGCAACGGCCCGCCTGTAAAGCCACTCGGCCTCGTCGAGGTATTTATCCTCGGTTCCGCCGATCCGTGCGAACATCCTCAGGTTGTCGTCGCCACCGGCCACGAGGGCGCCGCCGGCAATTCGGCGGACGCGGGACGAATCCGCCAGGTCGCCCCATGCGGCGATCCGTTCGCCGAGGTCCATCTCCGAGCTGGCTCGCAGATGATCGTAGCGATTCAACGCCTCCAACTCCCGATTGGTGTTCTTCGTGCGAGCAAACACCACCAGCAGGACGACCACCGCACCGATCATCAACCCCCAGAACAACTGATTGCCGTGTTTGCGGAAGAAGTCAACTATCTTGCTCAGTTCGCTGTCCAAGACATTGTGCTGCAAGTCATGACGTCGTTCGGTTTTCATTAACTGCCCTTACTGATAGAGCGACATTGATATATACGAGTTACGGGGTCCCTTCGGGAGGGGGCGGCAGCCGGCCTGTCGTCCACATCTGCAGATGGACCTCCGTCGGCCTGAACAGGTCAAACTTATCCGATATCCTTATCACGCATCGCTCCGATCCTTTATCGAAATCAAGGGTCAGCACGCCGCCGCTGCCTCGGTCGCTCACAGGCACCCAACGGCTGCGCGCCATCTGAAGACGATAGAACGTCACGACTGCATACTTATCGGCACGCCCGCGGTAATAATGATCAACATACCGCGCATTACCCGCTGCATAGTGGCGAGACTTCCTCTCATCCAGCTTGAAGAAGATCGGCACGGGCACATCCCGAATGGGCGTATCGCTCTCTGCCATGAGCACAAGCTCGCCCTGTGACAGTTCGTCCTGACCGTTGTCGCCGGCGCCCAACGACCCGTTACAGCCGGCCAACAGCCCTGACGCAATGACGCCCATGGCAAGTAATGTTTTCAGATTATTCATGATAGTTCCTCATCCCTGAGAACTCGGCCGACCCGGCCTGCTGGCGCCCAGCGAGACCGACCTGGCCCGAAGCACGTAGGCTCGTGGATTTTAACGTCCATGTCAAGCCCATTCGGGGGACATCGGACCCGGTCAGCGGGGATTCGCGCCGGAAACAACACGCCCAGGCCCCGCCGCTTGCGATAGCGCGAGGCGAGCGAGATTTCCTGTTGTCAAAAGCCGTTGCGGCGCGTAGTGTAATCGTGACACCTTCACTGCCAATACGTCGACCGGGCCCAGGCGGTAACTTTAGGCCCCTGGAGAGCGAAATTGATCGTCGTCCTGAACTTGTTTGACATTATCCCAGGTAAGGAAAGGGACTACGCCCACTATCTCCGCCACGTTCAGCCGATCCTGGACCGCCACGGCGCGAAGGTGCTGCTGTACGGCCTGACGAGAATGATATACATGGGCGACTGCAAGCAGGAGTACTGCGGCCTGATCGCCTATGAGGACCTCAAGGCGCTCCGCCAATTGTCGCGAGATCCCGATTTCGACAAGATACGCCCCCTGCGGGACAATTCGACCACCAACTACGTCCTAACCGCCATCGAGAGCTTCGCCAGCCTGAACCACGCCGTGGAGTACCTCGAAAACGGACAACACGAGGGCTGACCGGTCGGCCCGCAACGCCGGCTACCAACACCAGGAGCTTTCGCCATGCGTAGCGACCAGATCACCAAGGGCCTCGAGCGCGGGCCACATCGCAGCCTGCTCAAAGCCACGGGCCTGACCGACGCCGACCTCCGCAAGCCGCTGATCGCCGTCGTCAACAGCTACAACACCGTCGTGCCCGGGCACGTGCATCTCGACGCGGTGGGAGAGCTCGTCGCATCGCACATAAAGGCAGCGGGCGGCACGCCGTTCATATTCAACACCATCGGCATCTGCGACGGCATCGCCATGGGGCACACGGGCATGAAGTACTCGCTGGCTTCGCGAGAACTCATCGCCGACAGCGTCGAGACGATGTGCGAAGCCCATCAGTTCGATGCGATGATCTGCATACCCAACTGTGACAAGATCATCCCGGGGATGCTGATGGCATCGCTGCGACTTAACATTCCGACGGTCTTCGTCTCCGGCGGGCCCATGGAGGCTGGGCACGTGGATGGGCGAGACGTCGACCTGATCGATCAATTCACAGCCGTCGCGCTGCAGAAGGTCGGCAAAATGTCAGCCGCCAAGGCCCGCCGATACGAAAACAAAACCTGCCCGACGTGCGGCTCGTGCAGCGGCATGTTCACGGCCAATAGCATGAACTGCTTGTGTGAGGCAATCGGCATAGCCCTGCCCGGTAACGGCACGTGCCTGGCGACCAGCCCGGCGCGGCTTGATTTGTACATCACCGCAGCCCAGCGGATTGTCGCCATTACCAAGCAATGGGCACGCGGCGGGTGTAAGAAGACCTTCCCCCTGCTGCCGAGGCGGATAATGAACAAGAAGGCGTTCGAGAACGCCTTCACGGTGGACATGGCCATGGGCGGCAGCAGCAACACCGTGCTGCACCTGCTTGCGATGGCGAGCGAAGCCGGCGTGAAGTTCACACTGGCCGACATTGACCGAGTGAGCAAGCGTACGCCGAACATATGTCGCGTCGCGCCCTCCAGCACCCCCGAGGGCAAAACGTACCACATGCAGGATGTCCACCGTGCGGGTGGGATATATACGATCATGGGCCAACTCGCCGAAGATAAGCCGACAACGATGCACACGGAACTCAACACCGTCACCGGCAAGACAGTCGGCCAGAACATCACCGCCTGGTCGCTCCGCAGCAAGAAAGTCACGGCGAAGGTTAAGAAGTTCTATCGCGATGGGTCGCTGCCGACTGGCCGGCAAGTATTCGACGTTCGAGTGATGCTCCACGCTGCTGGGCCAATACCTTCCGACCTGTCTGCCAAGGAACGCAAGGTGCTCCGCGACCAGCGGAAGATCATGTTCGACCCAAAGGACCATCCTGCCAAGCCTGTCCCGCGGATCAACGCTAAGGACGTCATCCGCCCTGTCGCCAAGGCCTTCACGGCCCGTGGCGGGCTTATCGTGCTGGAAGGCAACATCGCACCCAAGGGCGCGATCATGAAGTTGGCTGGGCTCGACCCGGTGATGTACAAGTTCACGGGCAAGGCGCGGATATTCGAAAGCCAGGAAGACGCGTGCGAAGGCATCCTCGGCGGCCGTGTCAAAGCGGGCGACGTTGTCGTCATCCGTAACGAAGGCCCACGCGGCGGCCCGGGGATGCAGGAAATGCTCGCGCCCAGCAGCTACATGAAGGGCCTGGGCCTGTACGACAAGTGCTACATGCTGACCGACGGCCGCTACAGCGGCGGCACGAGCGGGCCCTGCATAGGCCACATCGCACCGGAAGCGGCCGCCGGCGGAGACATCGGCCTGCTGAAAAACGGCGACGTTATCGAGATCGACATCCTCGCCGGCAAGCTGTCGGCGAAGGTCAGCAAGGCCGAGTTCACCCGCCGCCGCAAGGCCTACAAGCCGCGCGCTCCGCAGATCACCCACGGCATGCTAGGGCGATACGCCGTCCACGCCACCAGCGCCGACACAGGCGCGGTGCTCGACTGGCCCGGCAAGCCCGCGCCGCGGTAGCGTGCCCCGTGGCATGGGCATCTTGCCCATGCGTCCCGGGAGCATCCTGCTCCCGGCTGCAGCAGATGCAACAGAAGAATAAGCAAGACAGCACGGCCAAGATGGCCCTGCGACGCATGGGCAAGATGCCCATGCCACGAGAAGCGGCGTCCGCCGCGGCGGGCCGCTTTTGCAGCGCCGCGCTAATGGGCCCTACATTTCAGCCGGATGGGCCCAGCCGCCGATAATATGCCCATGCGCATGCGATGCCCCAACGGGCCGCTCAGCAGGGAGATTAACATGAGCCTGACAGACCTAAGCGAATCGATCCGACTGGAACTGACGCTTCTGCGGCAGTTGATGGACGAATCAGCCGACCTACTCACGGCCGTAAGGGATGAACACCCCACCCCGGCCGACCGCCTGGCCGCAGCCACGATGCTGCTGTCGTTCTACAACGGCGTGGAGCACATGCTCCGCCAGGTCGCCGATGAAGTCGACAGCGGCGCGCCCGCTGGCACCAACGCCCGCAACATGCTCTTGCCGCAACTCGCCCAAGCCAACGACAAACGCCCCGCCGTCATCTCCAGCCAGTGCAGCCACGAGCTCCACCAGTACCTGAAGTTTCGCGAGTCGTTCCGCTATGGGCACTTCTTCCAGCTCACTTGGGAGACCCTCGCCCCGCTGGCCGTCAACTGCCCGGTAACGCTGACGCGACTGGAGAACGAACTGGCCGACTTCCAGGCTACCATCGGCGCCGCCGAAGCCCCGGGCTCCCACGCCGACCTGCCGGCCTACTGGACATACCCCCGCCAGGTGGACAAGCCTTCAGCCGTGACCGCCGTATACGTGCTGGGGCTCGGGCTTGTGCTCCTACTGGGCATCTGGCTTGGCATTTGCGGATACATGATCTACGGCAAGATTCTCGCCGGCCAAGGCGACCCCAAAGTGGCCTCCCAGCTCCTGCAAGAATACATCGAATTGGCGCAGTTGCCGAAAATACCCACCATGAGCAAGACGCCTGCTCAATTCCTGCCGGACGAAAAATGGTCCTACCGCCTGCAAAACGGCAAGTTGGGCGCCGACGGCCTGCGAGAGTACACAGGCAGCATTACAGGCATGTACTACCCCAATCCGCCCGTGCGCGTGAAAATGACCGAAGGGCGAATCAGCCAACTCACCATAAGCCCACAACTGTACCGCTTCGAAGACGGACGACTCAGCCGCTACGAAGTCAACCCACGCCGCGGAGATGAAGGGACGTTCTTCCACGAAATCTGGCAGCTAAACCGGGCCGGGCAAATCGTGCATCTCTCGACGTGGAACGACCGCCAGTGGTCGCCCAAATGGCTGCCCGTGGGCGCCGAGCCGCTGGACGCCGGGCGCTGGGAAATGTTCTGGGCGGGCAATCGCCTGGTCATGGAAATGCACACCGACATCGCCGGCTTGCCGCAACTGATCCGCGTGCGCAACGGCGACGAGTTCACGTCCTTCGTCTTCGGGCCCAGCGGCACGGCGGAAATCGCCCGGGAGCCCGCCCCATGAGCGATCCGCGCAGCATCACGATGCTCTACGGGCGAGAGGGCATGGCCCTGCGCGTGCCGGGCTCGGCCACCATCCTCACAGGCCAACACCCCCCCGCCATCGCCGACGCCCCCGCAGCCGTGCGGGCCGCACTGGCAAGCCCAATCGGCTCGCCGCCGCTGGGTGAGCTTGTCGCCCGTAAGAAGCCCAATACCGTCGCCATCACCGTCTCGGACATAACTCGCACCGTGCCCAACAAGCAGTTCGTCCCAGCCATGCTGGCTGAGCTCAACGCCGCCGGCGTCGCCGACGAGCAAATCCTCATCATCGTCGGCACGGGCATGCACCGGGCGAGCACAGCCGAGGAGCTCGACGTCATCCTGGGAGCCGACATCCTCGCGCGCGTGGAAGTCATCGACCACGCCGCCGACAAGCCCGAGACACTCACGAAAGTCTCACACGACCCGCCCGTCAGCCTTTGCACGCGATTCGCCAAGGCGGATTTCCGGATAGTCACCGGGTACATCGAGCCGCACTTCATGGCCGGCTTCTCCGGCGGCCGCAAGGGCGTGTGCCCGGCCATGGTGGACCTGCCAACGCTGCAACGCTTCCACGGCTATGACACGCTAGCCGACCCGCGAGCGGATAACGGCGTGCTGGACGGCAACCCGTGTCACGAGATCGCTCTGGAAGTCGCCAAGACTGTCGGCGTGGATTTCCTGTTCAACGTCGCGATCACCGAAGACAGACAGATCGCGGGCATATACTGCGGCGACCTGGTGGAGGCCCACCAGGCCGGCTGTAAGCAGGTGGCCCAGTGGACCACAGCGGAGATCGCCGAGCCTTTCGACCTGGTAATAACGTGCGGCGGGGGTTATCCGCTGGACCAGACGTTCTACCAAACGGTGAAAGGCATGTGCACCGCCCTGCCGGCGATCGGCCCGGAGGCCACGCTGCTGCAGGTGTCTAACTGCGCCGAAAAAGTCGGCAGCGATGCATACACCGAGTTGATGGACAGGTGGGCCGGCGACTGGCGAGGCTTTCTCCAGCACATCGCCGCCAACCGGCAAGAGACGATGCTCGACCAGTGGGAGCTGCAAATGCAGTGCCGCGTGCTGGATCGCATCGGTGTGGAGAATCTCCGCCTGGTAACCGACGGCATCGACGCAGACACGCAGAAGCGTTTGAACGTCACGCCGGTCTTGGGCGAAGGCGACGCGGCGGTGCGCGCCCAACGCGCCATTGACGATTACGTCACAGCCAACCCCGCCGCCCGCGTAGCAGTAATACCCGAAGGCCCATACACCATGCTCCGGCGGGCCTAGGCCCGAAGGGCCGCCTTGAGTAGCCCAGGGCGTGGGCCGCTAGGTCGAGCCCTGGGTGTCTGCCGGCATCACCAGCAAGCCCCAGCGGGGCGCCTTGACCATTGGCAAATCTAAGGCGCCCCGCTGGGGCTTCTTCGTTCGTCGAACAGTTTCCCAGGGCTTGCTCTGCGAGCTACGCCCTGGGCTACTAAAGACGGCCCTTCAGGCCTGACATCAACGGCCCTGGCGAGGCCGGCCTGCCCGCAGACAGGGGCGAAATGAAAGCCACGCATCTACCCGCCGCTGGCCTTCAACTCCGGCAGATGGAGGACGTGGGCTTCGGTTACGAAATCTATCTCTAGAATGCGGTCGATCACTTCTTGCGGAGGTGCGGCGTCCAGGTTCAGGCCAACCGCTGCCATGTCGCTGCCCATGCGGGCGACGGTCATGTCGGCAATGTTGATGCCCGCCTCGCCGAACACCGTGCCGTATCGCCCGATCACGCCGGGACGATCCTTGTTGAACAGAATCGCCACGTGCCCGACCGGCTGAAGCTCCATGCGGCAGCCGTCCAGTTCGACGATGCGCGGCGAGGACTTGCCGAATATCGTGCCCGCCACGTGCCGCGAGGCGTGGTCTGTGTGGATGGTCACTTCCATCATGTTGGCGAAGTCTCGGCTGGTCGGCGCGGTGGTGGTCATCACCTCAACGCCCCGCGAGGCTGCCAGCACGGGCGCGTTGACCACGTTAACGGGCTCGTCCACGCAATGGGCGAGCAGGCCCACCAGCAGATGTGTCGTAACGGGCGCGACGTTCATATCCGCGATAGGTCCGCGGTACAGCACCTCCACTCGCGACAGGGCGCCGGGGGCAATGCCGCTCAGCAGCAAGCCCAATCGCAGGGCGAGGCCGGTGTACGGCTGCAATACTTCCGGCAGACGTTCGCCAAAGCCCGGCGCGTTGATGGCGTTTCGCACCTCGCCGCCGCGAAGGGCTTCGACGAGTTGCTGGGCGGCGTCCATGGAGACCTGCTCCTGAGCTTCAGCGGTGGATGCACCCAGGTGCGGCACGGCCAGGACGCTGGGGTGCTCGATCAGTCGGCGGTGCACGTCGCTGGCCGGCGGCTCGGCTGTGTAAACATCCAGGGCGGCCCCGGCGATCTTGCCGGCTTCCAGGGCGTCGGCCAGGTCAGCTTCGTTTATGATGCCGCCGCGCGCGGCGTTTATCAGGCGAACGGTCGGTTTCATCAGGGCCAGCTGCTCGGCGGCGATCAGCCCTTCCGTCTCGGTAGTTTTCGGCACGTGGACGGTTATGTAGTCGGCCCGGCTGCACAGGTCGGCGAGATCCTTGACGACCTCCAAATCGTCGCTGTCGGTGGCGGCGAGATATGGATCGTAGGCCAGAACGTGCATATCCAGCGACGCTGCCCGCCGCGCGACGGCTCGGCCAATTCGGCCCATGCCGATCACGCCGATAGTCTTGCCGGCAACTTGCGTGCCCTGCAGCCTCTTGCGGTCCCACTCCCCGGCCAGTAGCGACGCGTTGGCCGGGGCGATCTTGCGGCTAAGCGCCATCATCAGCGTCATCGTCAGCTCAGCCGTGGCGATGGTGTTGCCGTCCGGCGTGTTCATTACCAGCACGCCGCGGGCTGTGGCGGCGGGGACGTCTATGTTATCCACGCCGACGCCCGCTCTGGCGATGCCGCGCAGCTTGTCCGCCCGGGTGAGCACGTCGGCCGTTACCTGCGCGCCGCTACGAACAATCAGGCCATCGTACTCGCCGATGACATCGGCCAGCTCCGCCGGCGACATGCCCGGCTTGCTATCCACCTGCACGTCGGCCTGCTCGGCCAGCCAGTTCAGCCCGGCGTCGCTCAGCTTGTCAGCTGCGAGGATCTTCATCTGTCACTCCCACTGCTATTTCCAGTCGGCCAGCACCTTGCTCGCCGCTGATACGCCCGTGCCACTGGTCACGGTTGCACCGCACGCGGCCAGTGTGAACTCGATGGCGGCCATCAAGCCAATCGTTTCGAGCGGGTCGATCCAGCCCATGTGCGAAATGCGTATGGCCCGGCCTTTAAGCTCGTCCTGCCCGCCGGCGACGGAACAGCCGAACCTGTCGCGCAATGTGCCACGGAACCCTTTATCGGTGACGCCCGCGGGCAACATGAGGGCCGTTACGGAGTCGCTGGGGTGTTCGGAGAACACAGCCATTCCCATCGCCTCGCCGGCGGCCCGCGTGGCCCGGGCGAGCAAAGCTGTATGGGCCCACACCGTCTCGATGCCGAGGTCGTTGATCATGTCGAAGGCGACTTCCGCGCCGCGCACCAGGCTGACGGCGGCGGTGTATGGCGTGTCGTCCTTGGCGGCTGACTTGCGATAGGCCTTTAGGTCCAGGTACAGGCCCGGCTGATCGATCTTGTCGATGCATGCCCACGCCTTGTCCGATATCGCCAGGAAGCCCAGGCCGGGCGGCAACATCAGCGCCTTCTGGCTGCCCGTGACGACAATGTCGATGTGCCACTCGTCGGTCTTCAGCGGCAAGGCGGCGGCTGACGTGACGCAGTCTGCGATGAGGATGGCGTCGGTCTCGGCGACGACTGCGCCGATGGCTTGCAGATCGCAGGCCGTGGCGGTGGACGTTTCGCTATGGACGGTGACGACCGCGCCGTAATCGCCCGTCGCGAGTTTGTCTTTCACGACATCCGCCGACAAGCCCGTGCCCCACAGCAGCTTCACTTCGTCGACGTCCAGGCCGTAGCGTTTGCCGGCTTTCACCCAACGCTCGCCGAACTTGCCGCCATCGGCGATGAGTACCTTCTTATCGCGCGGAACGGAGCAGACTATCGCCGCTTCCATCGCCGCCGTGCCGCTGCCGACGAGGGTCAGCACTTCGTTTTCAGTGAGGAGTATCTTTTTCAGCCCCGCATGCACCCGGCCGAGCATTTCGCGGAATCGCTCGGTGCGGTGGTGGAACATCGGCTTGGCCATTTCGTTGAGCACCTCGGCCGGTACGTCGGTCGGCCCTGGCGTGAAAAGCCGTTGCTTGATCATCGAACGTCTCCAATCTTCATATTATAGTCGCGCCGCAAGTGCGCCCGCGCGGTGCGCCAGATAATACGCAACGCGCCCGCCGCCGTCCAGATACATCGGCCCGCCCCGATATCAACGTGAGGCCTGACGGATTGGACAATCCATCCGCGTCGAGTATGATGCACGCTCGCCCCACCGGGCTCTCGCAGAAACCAACCCTCGCAACGCGCGAGGCCAGACGTTAAGGAACGCCATATTATGTGGACCAGGCCATACGGCAAAACGGGCATGGAAGCCAGCGTTATCAGCTTCGGTGGAATGCGGTTCGACAACCCCGCCGACATCGACAGCAACGCCGACCTCGTTCTGCACGCCTATAACAAGGGCATCAACTACTTCGACACCGCCCCGAGCTACTGCGACGCCAAGAGCGAGTTGATTATCGGCGCGGCGGTCAAGCAGATGGCCCGCGACGAGATATTCGTCTCCACCAAGTCATCCCTGCCGGGCGGCGACGATCTGCGGGCCCAGTTGGAGGAGAGCCTCAAGCGGCTGAACGTCGATTCGCTGGACGTGTTCCACATTTGGTGGGTGACGTCGCTGGCCGACTGGCAGAGCCGGGTCGACGGCGGCGCCGTAGCCGCAGCCATCAAGGCCAAGGAGGAAGGCCTCATCAAGCACCTGGCCCTCAGCAGCCATCTTCCGGGCGAGGAGCTGGGCGACGTGCTCACCCAGGCACCGTTCGAGGGCGTGCTGCTTGGGTATTGCGCGATCAACTTCCCCTACCGGGCGGCCGCCGTCGAGCTGGCAGGCGAGCGAGGCCTGGGCGTGATGACCATGAACCCGCTCGGCGGCGGGCTCATTCCGGAAAACGCCGAGCGATTCGACTTCATCCGCACGCCGGCTGACGACGACGTCGTCACCGCGGCGCTGCGGTTCAATGTGTCCAACCCGAATATCACCGCTGCGCTGGTCGGCTTTACGACCAAGGCCCACGTCGATCAGGCCGTCGCGGCCGTCGAAAACTTCCAGCCCTACGACGCCGAGCACATCGCCAAGATCCGCGAGAACATTCTGGACGCTTTCGAGGGGATGTGCACGGGTTGCGGCTACTGCCTGCCCTGCCCGGAAGGAATCGACGTGCCGAAGATGATGGACGTGCACAACATGCTCACACTCAAGGACGCCGAAGCCGCCCGCGACAGGCTCAAATGGCACTGGACGCTGCCGGCCTCCGACGCGGCGATGTGCTCCCTATGCGGCCTATGCGAAGAACGCTGCACCCAACACCTGCCAATCCGCGACCGCCTAAAAGAAATCGCCGACCTGGGGGATGAGTAGCGGGTAGCCGCCGGCGATCGCGCGCCAGCATGCCCGCGCAAGCGTGGGCATGGCACCCGGCATGCCACTGAGCACTTGCGTGGGCATGAAGAATGACGGACAATGTTCGGCCAAGGAGCACCGATGGGCAAGATATATGTACCCCTGGACATAGCGATCATTGAGACAGACCGCACAGTTGCCGAGGCCCTGCGGGGCGCATTTGGCGCATTTGAGAATGTGCACACGGTAACCGCTTTCGGAGAAGGGGAAACGGCTCTGGAGCAGATATTGGAGGGCAAATGTAATGCCTTGCTCATCGATATCTTTTCTCTGGGGACCACGTTGGGGATCAGGCTCGTCGAGTCCACGCGTGAGAGTGCCCCGCACATCCCTATTTGCCTGCTCGGTACCGCCGATCAGCTTGCTGAAATGCCTGATGTCAATTCGTACTGGCGGCAGCGTTTCGCGCACTACTACAAGCTAGCCATCGACCAACCACTCGTGACGATTGCTCAGTTCGCCGAACGGATGGCGATCCACCTTGGCCTGTACCTTCTGTCGCGTAGGGCGAGCCTGGGCCTGCGTGACATCCGGAATCGTCTTGAACAACCAGAGACACGAACAGCGGCGGATATGCAGCGTGAGCAGATGGCCGAGGCGTTAGAACTTGCCCAGGAGGCGCTGGACGCTAGGCGCCCGGCTGGGGATACATTCATTGTTCCTGGATTCGACGATCAGAACTTGCAGGCTCTGGTGAAGGGGACCATTGAGAAGGCTTCGGCGTCACTCGATGGCTCTGCTCTTGTGAACAAACGACTCCTGCAGTTCGGCTGTTGCCTTGTCGCCGCTGCCTTTGTTGTTGCAGTAATCACAGGAAGTTGGAAGGTCGTTTCCTTCGGTGGCATGGGACTTGCCGGCATCATCACCGCAGTGATCACTAACCCCCTGAAGGGGATCGCCGCCACGGCGCGACGATTGGTCCAGATTCAGGTGGCCTACATTGGATTCTTGCATGTCTTGGGAACTGCAGGGAACCACCCGGCCGATCCCGCACCCGATTCATTTGACAAGAGGGCTAAAAGTATCAACGAGGCGATCCGCAATGTCCTTGGCGCGCTTGAAAAACACTGCCAGTAGCGCGTAGGCGGGTGGCATGCCCACGCTTGTGTTCAGTCCGTAGCGACTGTCTTGATTGTCAATCGCATTTTGGTTTCCATTCTGTGTTTTGTTTGATGATTGCCGGGTGGCATGCCCACGCTTGCGTGGGCATGCTCCCGATGTTAGCGATCCGTATCGGAGTTGGTAGCGACTGTCTTCAAAGTCAAGCGCATATTGGTTTCCATTCTGTGTTTTGTTTGATGATTGCGTTTAGGAGGATGACTAGTTTTCGCATGCAGGCTACTACGGCCGTCATCTTGGCTTTGC